>VOFK01001011.1_pt1 | contig 63202 bp, 75 predicted proteins | sample 5384121 | NCBI WGS metagenome assembly VOFK01 (sample SAMN12384730, study PRJNA508395) | human gut metagenome | isolation source: healthy gut J | host: Homo sapiens | reverse complement strand
AAAGAGTTTGTTTCAATTATCGAAGTCAATAGTGCCAATTTGTTGAGGCTGATTAATGATGTGCTTGATATCTCTTTTCTTGACCAGTCTGAAGAAGTGTCTTATGATAAGGTGGAAGATATCAATGTAAGTTGCCTGTCGGGGATAGAAGCTGTTCGGACGTTGGTGCATGAGGGAGTAGAATTGGAATTTCGTCCTTCGGTAGAGAGGTGTTTGATTAAGACCAATCCGGGCAGGGTCTCACAAATATTGATTCATCTTTTGCAAAATGCGGCTAAGTTTACCGATAAAGGTTCTATTGTGTTAGATTATGAACTAAACAGAAATGAGCGGGAAATCATTTATCGCATTACGGATACAGGAAAAGGTATTCCGGCAGATAAGCAGGAATATGTTTTTGAACGTTTCACCAAGTTGGATGACTTTACTCAGGGAACAGGGTTGGGGCTTCCTATCTGCCGGTTGATTGCTGAAAAGCTGGGTGGAACACTGGTTATTGATAAAGAATATACAGTGGGCTGCCGTTTTATTCTGACTCTCCCGCTGATTGAGGTTTAAATTTTCTCTCCTTCTTTTGTTTTGCGTTGCACGATGCGTGCTCCGGCAGGAACATTTTCGGTCACCCATATATTTCCTCCTACGGTTGCACCCTTACCTATGGTCACGCGTCCCAAAATGGTAGCATTGGAATAAACGATTACATCATCTTCCAGAATAGGGTGTCGGGGAATACCTTTGATGGGATTGCCATTGTTGTCCAACGGGAAGCTTTTGGCTCCCAGCGTGACACCTTGATAGAGTTTTACGTTATTGCCAATGATACTGGTTGCACCAATCACCACGCCTGTTCCGTGGTCTATTGTGAAATGATGTCCTATTTTTGCTCCCGGGTGGATATCTATTCCGGTTTCCGAGTGTGCCATTTCTGTAATGTATCTGGGAATCAGAGGTACACCTAATATCAACAATTCATGGGCTATTCGGTAGTTACTGATGGCACGGGTGGCAGGATAGCAGCTGATTATTTCACCAAAACAGGTAGCGGCAGGGTCTCCGTAATAGGCTGCTTCTACATCGGTAGCCAGAATGCGGCGCATTTCGGGCAACTTACTTATAAAACGAGCGGCAAGCAATGCTGCTGTTTCACGGCACGGTTCATTGTTGTTCGTGTTTTCGTTGTTATTATTTTCTTGCCCGAAACACAAACCGGCTTGTATTTGGTCCGTCAACAGGTCGAATAGGTTTTCTACATTTACTCCTATGTGATAAGTAATGGTATGACTGTTGATAGTAGAATTACCAAAATATCCGGGGAAGAGGATGGAACGGGCTAACTCTACAATTTTATATAGTGATTTAGCGGAAGGCAGAGGGTCTCCGTCTTTGTGTTGATGAAACAGTCCTTTATAAGATTGGCTGTCGGAAAAGTTCATCTACTGCTTGGGTCAATATGCCGGTATAGTCGAATGAAGTCATATATATCATTGTTAATGAGGACAAAAGTAAAAGAAATTCTATATCATTGCCAATAAATGGAAGGAATATTGGGTTTTATAGTTTATTTTTGCAGAAAAAAGAAGATGTTTTATGGCAAATAAGAAGAATCCTTTCGCAGGCAAGGTAAAGCAAGGGAATAAAAAAAAGCCGAGTGGCAAACGGATTGGGAAGTCAAAACCGGATAAAGCGAATAATCAGTTGAATAGACGGGTAAAATAAGCGTTCATTTATGATGTGGAAGAGCGTTTTCGTTTCTTATGGGGGTGTGTCAAAACGTGGATAATGCTGTCGTTTAGTTCGTAGGGGCGAGGTTTGCTCGCCCGAAAACAGTTTGTTTTGTGTCTTCGGGCAGGCAAACCCTGCCCCTACAGCTGACGATGGGATAGGCCGGTTTTGTTTTGGCACCCTCACGAACGGAGTGACTCTCCTTATTTCTCCACCAATGCAAAGTCCAGCTGTTTCTTCTCCAGGTTGGCACGTGCCACTTTAATGGTGACAGGGTCACCCAGGCTGAATTTCTTATGATGACGTCGCCCTATTAAGCAATAGTTCTTTTCGTCAAAGTCATAATAATCATCGCCTAAGTCGCGCATAGGAACCATGCCTTCGCACTTATTCTCATTGATTTCAACATAGAGTCCCCATTCCGTTACTCCCGAAATAACTCCTTCAAACTCCAAGCCTACACGTTCACTCATGAACTCTACTTGTTTATACTTCACCGAAGCGCGTTCTGCGTTTGATGCAATTTGCTCCATTTCAGAACTATGGTCACACAAATCTTCGTATTTATCCTTTTGTGCCGTTCGTCCTCCTGCCAGATAGCGGGTGAGCAAGCGATGTACCATCATGTCCGGGAAACGGCGGATGGGAGATGTAAAGTGGGTATAGAAATCAAAAGCTAATCCATAATGGCCTATATTAACTGTTGAATAACGTGCTTTCTGCATGGCACGCAAAGAAACAGTTTCTATCAGGTTTTTGTTCTTTCTTGTCCTTTATGTCATCCAGCAGGCGGTTGATGGATTTGGAAACCTCTGACTTTGAGCCCGAAGTGCGTATTTTATAACCGAAGCGGTTGATAAACCAATTCAGGTTTTCCAGTTTGTCGGGGTCGGGAAGGTCATGGATACGATAGGGGAATACTTTTGCTTTTTTATTTTTGGGCACTTTGCCGATTGTTTCAGCCACGGTACGGTTGGCAAGAAGCATAAACTCTTCAATCAGCTTGTTGGCTTCTTTGGACTCTTTGAAATAAACACTTAACGGTTTTCCTGTTTCGTCAATCTCAAATTTTACTTCAATGCGGTCAAAGTCGATGGCGCCTGCCGCCAATCGTTGTTTGCGCAGGATTTGAGCTAACTTGTTCAATTCCAGAATTTCTTCCTTGTAATCACCTTCACCGGTCTCGATGACTTGCTGTGCTTCCTCATAGGTAAAACGGCGGTCACTCTTAATCACTGTATGTTTGATGCGTGAATTCTTCACTTCACCTTTTTCGTTCATATCGAAAATGACAGAGAATGCCAGCTTTTCCTCATTGGGGCGGAGAGAGCAGATGAAGTTACACAGGCGTTCGGGCAACATTGGAATGGTGCGGTCTACCAAGTAAACGGAAGTTGCACGTTTTTCTGCTTCTTTGTCTATTGTACTTCCTTCTTTTACATAGTGTGTAACATCGGCAATATGTACTCCGACTTCCCACAGTCCCGGTTTGATAAGCCGGATGGACAGAGCATCGTCAAAGTCTTTTGCATCTTTGGGGTCGATGGTAAAGGTCGTTACGGCCCGGAAATCTTCCCGTTCGGCATAGTCGGCTTCCGTTATCTCGGCCGGAATCTTTTCGGCGGCGGCCTCTACGTTTTTGGGATATACATACGGCAGTCCGTATTCTGCTAGAATGGCATGCATCTCAGTGGTGTTTTCGCCTGCTTTGCCCAAGATGTCCATAACTTGCCCGATTGGGTTTTTGGCTTCTTTCGGCCATTCTATTATTTTTACGACAGCTTTATCGCCATTTTTCCCTCCTTTCAATTTATCTTTGGGAATGAAAATGTCATTTGCCAGCGTACGGTTTTCGGTAACAAGGAAAGCATAGAATTTGTCGACTTTCAATGTTCCGACGAATGTATCGTTTGCCCGTTCGATGATTTCAATTACTTCTCCTTCGGGGTTGCGGTTCTTGCGTTTTGCAAACAAGGCAATTTTGACTTTGTCGTTGTTCATGGCGTGTGCCGAGTTTCTTTCGGCTATAAAGATGGTCTCTCCTCCGTCCTCCGGGATGAAAGAGTTCTTACCATTGCTTTTACGCTGAAAAATACCCGTCATAATCAGTCCGTGGTCGTTCAGCTTATATTGCCCTTTTTCAACTTCTTGTAAGAAATCATCCGCTATCATTTCGAGGATGATGTCGGCGCAAAGCATTTTAAGAGGATGAGTAGTTAAGTTTAACCCGCTTGAGAGCTGTTTGAGGCTGAATGTTTCATTCGGCTTGGCACGGAAATAGTTGATGAGGCGTTCTGCCAGTTCACTCTTCTTCATGCGTTTTCCTGCTTTTTTTTCTTTCTTTTTAGCCATAAATGGGTATTTTAATGTATTATGTGCTACAAAGTAAACAAAATAATTGGAATAGCGGTTCAATAGATGCATTAAATTTGGTTGAATATGAATGAAACGTGCTATCTTTGTCCGTTCAAAAATGACGATTATGGCTGAACTTGAGAAAAGAGCTAGAGAAAAAGGAATCTATAAAGTTACTTTATGGGGCAGCTTTGCTAATTTCCTGCTGGTTATTTTTAAATTTCTGGCCGGGATAGCAGGGCATAGTGCTGCTATGATGGCAGATGCCGTACATTCTCTTTCCGATTTCGTAACGGATGTGGTGGTCATACTGTTTGTTCGTATTTCCAATAAGCCTCAGGATAAGGGACATGATTACGGCCACGGCAAGTATGAGACTTTGGCTACTGCCTTGATTGAGTGGCACTTTTTTGGGAGTAGGCTGCGGAATCTTATGGAACGGTGCCGGCGAAATCTTGGCCTTTATGCGCGGAGAACAGTTGCGTGCGCCCGGAGTGCTTGCATTGATTGCGGCTCTTGTCTCTATCTTATTGAAGGAGATATTGTATCAATACACTGTCCGTATGGGCAGAAAGTACAACTCTCAAGCAGTGATTGCCAATGCATGGCATCATCGGAGCGATGCATTGTCTTCTATCGGAACGGCTTCAGGTATTGGCGGAGCTATTCTGCTCGGTCCTCATTGGGTGGTGCTCGACCCTATTGCCGCCGTGATAGTCAGTTTCTTTATAATGAAAGTGTCTGTCAAGCTCTTGGTCCCTTGTATTGATGAACTGCTGGAAAAATCATTGCCCGAAAGCGTGGAACACGAGATTGAGCAGACGGTCCTGGCTTTCGACGGGGTAACAGAGCCTCATCATTTGCGCACACGGCGTATCGGGAATAACTATGCCATAGAGATTCATGTCCGTATGAATGGGGATATACCGTTATATAAAGCTCATGAGACAGCTACGGCAATCGAACGGAAATTGAAAGAAAAAATATGGAGAAGATACCCATGTGGGTATTCATGTGGAACCGGTGAAGTAAAATGTGATAAGGAAGAATGGAAAAAAGAATATTGGTAACCGGAGCAAGCGGGTTTATCGGCAGTTTTCTGGTGGAAGGTGGCTTGGAAAGAGGCATGCAGGTATGGGCAGGAGTGCGTAAAAGCAGTAGCCGCAAGTATTTGAAGGATTCCCGTATCCGGTTTGCCGAACTGGATTTTGCTCATCCCGGAAGGCTGGTGGAACAATTGACGGGTCACAAACAAATGCATGGAGGATGGGATTATATCATTCATTGTGCGGGTGTGACTAAATGTCGTCATAAAGAAGAGTTTGAACAAGGAAATTATATTTATACCCGTAATTTCGTAGAGGCGCTGCAAGCATTGGATATGGTTCCCGAACAATTTATCTATATCAGTTCGCTTAGTATCTTCGGACCTATACGTGAAGAGAATTATACGCCCATTAATGAACATGATACGGCGATGCCCAATACCGCTTATGGAGTCAGTAAACTGAAGTCGGAACATTACCTGCAATCATTGTCCGGTTTCCCGGTTGTGATTTTCCGGCCGACCGGAGTCTATGGCCCTCGAGAGAGATTATTTCCTGATGGCCAAATCAATCAAACAGCACGTAGACTTTGCCGCCGGCTTCAAACGTCAGGACCTTACCTTTATCTATGTGAAGGACTTGGTGCAGGCAGTCTATCTGGCTATAGAGCATAAAGTGAAGCATCGTGCCTATTTTGTAAGTGACGGAAATGTATATTCCAGCCGTGCTTTCTCCGATTTAATACAAAAAGAGCTTGGTAATCCGTGGGTTATACACTTTAAATGTCCGCTATTTATTTTAAAAGTTGTATCTTTGCTCGCTGAATTTTCAGCGCGTTGCTTGGGAAAGGTAAGCACGCTGAATCGTGATAAATATAAAATAATGAAACAACGCAACTGGCAATGCGACATTACTCCTTTGACGGATGAATTGGGATATCGTCCCGAATATTCGCTGGAAAGGGGAGTAAAAGAGATTATTGCCTGGTATAAGAAAGAAGGATGGCTTTAAATTTATTCAAACGTGTAGACAGTGTAAAAGGATTGTTTGCCGTCGAGAGTATCAGCTTGATATATAATGCTCTCACTACGATTATGGTTTTGATATTGTGGCCGCGCATGGATCATCCCGGCACAATGTTGCTGGAACGTGCAGGTATTGTGGTTATCACTTTTGCATTGATATATTTGTATCATAAATATCCTTGTAAATTATCCGCATTCATTCGTATGGCTGTACAAATGGCGTTTTTGGCTTATTGGTATCCCGATACCTTCGAGTTCAACCGCTTGTTCCCGAATCTGGATAATTTCTTTGCCTCTGCAGAACAATTCCTGTTCCGTTGCCAGCCATCGGTGGAGTTCAGCGAACTTTGCCCGTCCATGTGGTTCAGCGAGCCCTTTAATCTAGGCTATTTTGCTTATTATCCGATGATTGCGATAGTGACAATCTATTATTTCCTTTTCCGTTTTGAATGGTTTGAAAAGGTATCTTTTGTATTGGTTACTTCATTTTTCATCTATTATCTTATTTATATATTGGTCCCTGTGGCGGTCCGCAGTTTTACTTTCCCGCCATCGGCATGGATAACGTGATGGCGCAACACTTTCCGGCGATTGGAGATTATTTTAATCACAATGATATTCTGTTGCCCGGTCCCGGTTTCGACCATGGTTTCTTTTATAATCTTGTAGAGGCTTCTCAGGAGGTGGGCGAACGTCCTACCGCGGCTTTCCCCAGTTCGCATGTCGGTATTTCCACTATCATCATGATTATGGCCTATCGGGTAAATAAGAAGTTATGCTGTTTCCTGGCACCCTTTTATGTGCTTCTTTGCTGCGCCACGGTTTATATTCAGGCACATTATCTGATAGATGTGATTGCCGGTTGGGTTTCTGCTGTTTGTATTTATATTGCGGCTACGTGGATGTATAAACGCTGGTTCGCTTCGGTGGTGTTCCAATTGGTGGCCAGATAGAAACGGATAGAGAGGCAGGCGGTTTCTTATTGTCGGCTAAGGCTTTTTAAACGGAAGATTATTACAGTCTACGGCAATGGACTGTACAGTCCACTGTAGCAGACCGTACGGTCTACCGTAGCAGACTGTACGGTCCATTGTGGCAGTCTGTAGTAATCCGACTTATGGAAAGGCTTAATCTGAAGGGCGGGAATGCTTGTTCCGACTGATGTCGGAGCAAATTGATTAAAAAAAAAGTGCATAAAGGATGCAACGTTTGCCCGGTCAGATACGTCTAACATATATAAAAACGATAATATTATGAAAAAAACAGTATCTATTTTTATGTTATTTGCCTTGGCGTTAGTATCTACAACGGTATGGGCAGAATCTTTGAGTGAGAGAATCAGAGCAAGTAAGAACAATGTGACAAAGGAAGTGAATGTGGGCGGTTTTGATGCGGTCTGCCTGAATGGAAGCAGCAAGATTATTTATACCCAGACTTCAGGGAAACAGGAACTTGAGCTCTCTGTACCGGATAACTTGCAGGATATTGTGCAAGTGTATGTAAAAAATCGTACCTTGATTATTGAGTTGAAAAAAGGATATTCCGTTTCTTTTTGAGAATGGCAGCCAGCCTGGAACTACGTGTAGCTGCACCCATGGTGAGAAGTGCAGTGATCAATGGTTCGGGTGATATTATCTTTGAAAATGGAGTTGACGTGAACCATGGCATTGACTGGACGGTGAATGGCAGTGGTGACATTGACGCCGACAAGGTGAAATGCCGTAAGATGAATGTCGCTGTCAACGGTTCGGGCGATATTGCCTTAGGTGATGTTTCGGGAGTGGAAATGAATATGGCTGTCAATGGTTCGGGTGATGTTGCTGTGAAGAGCATTTCGGCCGATAGAGTGAATAGTGCTGTCAACGGTTCGGGCGATGTGAATATAAAAGGTATTTCGGCTGATGAAGTGAATGGTACTGTCAATGGTTCGGGCGATGTTACGTTATCGGGCAAGTGTGCGAAAGCTAACTATTCGTTAAGCGGTTCCGGTGACATTGCGGGTTCTTACTTGAAAGCAAAACAAGCTACGGTTTATACGTCTCCGCGTAGTACCGGCGACATTTCGTGCTATGCTTCCGAAAAGATAATCATCAATAAAGAAGGCAAGAATAGCGATGTGTCTTACAGCGGAAACCCCCGTACTGTAGAAAAGAACAGCACGAAGGGCAGACACCATCGGCATTCCAATGATGATTAAAGAGTATAGTTGCCTTTTATATAGTCAAGGATACTGAAAAGCTCCTTTACTGTTTCGGCACGAAGCATGGCGATACGCGTTTCCTTAAAGTTGGGAATTCCTTTAAATATGGGAGATGCAGCCAGATGGCGGCGTACATGCAATATACCGCGGCGTTCGTCCAGCAGATTGACGCTGTCCAACACTTCCCCGGCGGAGGACATCCATTTTCCAGTCGAAAGACAGAGGTGGGAGTTCTTCGCCGGTTTCTATATAATGCTTCACTTCTTTGAATATCCAGGGGCGTCCGAAGCTGGCACGTCCGATCATGATGGCATCTACCCCATAGAGGTCAAAACACTCTTTGGCACGTTGCGGTGTGGTTACATCTCCATTGCCGATGACAGGAATATGTATGCGCGGATTCTTCTTTACCTCGCCTATCAAGGTCCAATCCGCTTCACCGGTATACATCTGTGCACGTGTGCGTCCGTGGATGGTTAACGCTTCGATGCCGCAATCCTGCAACTGCTCGGCCAGGCTGACAATGATTTTATGGTCGTTGTCCCATCCCAAGCGTGTCTTCACGGTGACGGGAATCTTTACTGCATCCACCACGGCGCGGGTAATTTCCAGCATCAGCGGAATATTCTGCAACATGCCTGCGCCTGCTCCTTTGCCTGCGACGCGCTTCACGGGGCAGCCGAAGTTAATGTCCAGAATGTCAGGACGTGCTTCTTCCACTATCTTGGCGGCCTCTACCATTGTTGCCGTATCTTTTCCGTAAATCTGGATGGCTACGGGGCGTTCTTCGTCATTGATGTTCAGCTTTTGCATGGTTTTCCCTACCGAACGTATCAGGGCATCGGCCGACACGAATTCGGTATATACCATGTCGGCACCGAACTTTTTGCACATCAGGCGGAAAGCCGGGTCGGTCACATCCTCCATCGGAGCTAATAAAACGGGGTGTTCTCCCAAGTCTATATGGCGTATTTTCATATTCTAACAGTTATTTGGCTGCAAAAATACGGAAAAAAGCCTACCTTTGCACACACATAATCAAAAGAATAATGAAACCTTCTATAAAAGACTTTGAAATAATGGCTCCTGTCGGCTCGCGTGAGTCGTTGGCTGCCGCTATACAGGCAGGTGCGGACTCCATTTATTTTGGTATTGAAAGCCTGAATATGCGTGCCCGGTCTGCCAATACATTTACTATTAATGATTTGCGCGAGATAGCGCAGATTTGTGATGCGCATGCCATCAAGAGTTATCTGACCATAAATACTATTATTTATGACGAGGATATTGCCTTGATGCGTACAATTGTGGAGGCGGCAAAAGAAGCCGGAATCAGTGCTGTGATTGCTGCCGATGTTGCGGTGATGGCTTATTGTAATGAGATTGGACAGGAGGTACATCTCTCCACCCAGTTGAATATCAGCAATGCAGAGGCTCTGAAATTCTATGCCCGCTTTGCCGATGTGGTGGTGCTGGCACGTGAATTGAATCTGAAACAGGTGAAAGTGATTTATGATACTATCCGGAATGAACAGATAAAAGGGCCGAAAGGTGAGCCGGTCCGGATAGAAATGTTCTGTCACGGAGCGTTATGCATGGCAGTGTCGGGCAAGTGCTATCTCAGTCTGCATGAGATGAATGCGTCTGCCAATCGTGGCGCTTGCATGCAGATTTGCCGCCGTGCATACGAAGTGAAGGATAAAGAAAGTGATATAGAGCTGGAAGTAGACAATAAATATATCATGTCTCCCAAAGACTTGAAGACCATTCATTTCATGGATGAAATGATTGAGGCCGGTGTGCGTGTATTCAAGATTGAAGGGCGCGCCCGCGGCCCTGAGTATGTACGCACGGTGGTGGAATGTTATAAAGATGCTATCCGTTCTTATCTGGAAGGTACGTTTACAGAGGAAAAGAAACAGAAGTGGGATGAGCGCCTGAAAACAGTCTTTAACCGCGGATTCTGGAATGGTTATTATCTGGGACAGCGATTGGGTGAATGGAGCAGGAATTATGGTTCCGAAGCCACCGAACGTAAAGTATATGTGGGAAAAGGCATTAAATACTTCTCCAATATCGGTGTGGCTGAGTTTCTGGTGGAGGCGGCCGAAATGAAGGTGGGTGACAAGTTGTTGATAACAGGGCCTACCACAGGTGCCGTATTCTTCACATTGGATGAGGCAAGAGTCGATTTGAAGCCGGTAGATGTGGTGCGGAAAGGTCAGCATGTTTCATTTAAAGTTCCCGAAAAGATACGCCCCAGCGACAAGCTTTATAAGTTGGTATCTCCCGAAAGTTTGAAGAAGAACTGAACGGGTTTATCAACGTTGGTATAGTAAATAGAGGATGATAGAAAAGATTTCATCTAAAATGTTTATCTTTGCAACTCAATAACAAATAAGTACTTACACGCTATGAATATAGAAGAAAAACTTACCGCGTCCATTATCAGCGCTATCAACATGCTGTACGGACAGGAAGTACCAGCAAAAAAATGGTACAGCTCCAGAAGACCAAGAAAGAGTTTGAAGGACACCTCACATTGGTTGTTTTCCCTTTCTTGAAAATGTCTAAGAAAGGCCCTGAACAGACTGCACAGGAAATCGGTGCATATTTGTGCCAAAATGCTCCTGAGCTGATATCTGCTTATAATGCGGTAAAAGGATTCTTGAACCTGACTATTGCCTCGGATTGCTGGATTGAGCTGTTGAATTCCATTCAGGCTCAACCGGAATATGGCATCGAGAAAGCTACTGAAAACTCTCCGCTGGTGATGATTGAGTATTCTTCTCCGAATACGAACAAGCCTTTACACTTGGGACACGTCCGCAATAATCTGTTGGGTAATGCGTTGGCAAATGTAATGGCGGCAAATGGCAATAAGGTGGTGAAAACCAATATTGTGAACGATCGTGGAATCCATATCTGCAAGTCTATGCTGGCTTGGCTGAAATATGGTAATGGCGAAACTCCCGAATCGTCAGGCAAGAAAGGCGACCACCTGATTGGCGATTATTATGTGGCTTTTGACAAGCATTACAAAGCGGAAGTAAAAGAGCTGATGGCTCAATATCAGGCAGAAGGGATGAACGAGGAAGAAGCTAAAGCAAAAGCTGAGGCTGAGTCACCTTTGATGCAGGAAGCCCGCGAAATGCTGCGTAAGTGGGAAGCTAACGACCCCGAAAAATCCGTGCGCTTTGGAAAAAGATGAATGATTGGGTGTATGCCGGTTTTGATGAGACCTATAAGATGATGGGGGTTGGTTTTGATAAGATTTACTACGAATCGAATACCTATCTGGAAGGAAAGGATAAAGTGATGGAAGGTCTTGAAAAGGGCTTCTTCTATCGCAAAGAAGACAATTCGGTATGGGCCGACCTTACTGCGGAAGGATTGGATCACAAGCTGCTGCTCCGTGGAGACGGAACTTCGGTGTATATGACTCAGGATATCGGTACTGCCAAACTTCGTTTTCAGGACTATCCTATCGATAAGATGATATATGTAGTGGGAAATGAGCAGAATTATCATTTTCAGGTATTGTCCATCTTGCTTGATAAGCTGGGCTTTGAATGGGGCAAAGGATTGGTTCACTTCTCATACGGTATGGTAGAATTGCCGGAAGGTAAGATGAAGAGCCGTGAAGGAACCGTGGTGGATGCCGATGATTTGATGGAAGCTATGATTGAGACTGCGAAAGAAACTTCAGCCGAGCTGGAGTAAGCTGGATGGCTTGTCTAAAGAAGAAGCCGATGATATTGCCCGCATTGTAGGCTTGGGAGCTTTGAAGTATTTTATCCTGAAAGTGGATGCACGTAAGAACATGACGTTTAATCCGAAGGAATCCATTGATTTCAATGGCAATACAGGACCTTTCATCCAATATACTTATGCCCGTATTCGGTCGGTGTTGCGTAAAGCAGCCGAATCAGGTATCGCTATTCCCGAAGTGATTCCGGCAGGATTGCAACTGAGTACAAAAAGAAGAAGGCTTGATTCAGATGTTGGCTGACTTTAAGACAGTTGTGAAGCAAGCAGGTACGGATTATAACCCATCTATTATTGCCAACTATACATACGATTTGGTGAAGGAGTATAATCAGTTCTATCATGATTTCAGCATTTTGCGTGAAGAAGACGAAGCACTTAAGATTTTCCGTCTGGCATTGAGCGCCAATGTGGGTAAGATTGTAAAGAGTGCGATGGGTCTGTTGGGTATTGAAGTGCCGGAGCGCATGTAAGCAGCTCACACGCAGGGTGTAATCTCAAAGCAGATGGCAAAAAAACAAAAATACTATGTAGTATGGAAAGGAGTCAGTCCGGGGGTATATCATTCCTGGACTGATTGCCAGTTACAGATTAAGGGTTATGAAGGTGCACTCTACAAATCCTTTGACACCCGGGAAGAAGCAGAACAGGCATTTGCTTCCTCTGCGTTCCATTATGTGGGAAAGAATGCGGTGAAGAAAGAAGAAACTCCCCGGCAACTTCCCGAGAACTTTGATATGAATTGTTTGGCTGTCGATGCCGCTTGCAGCGGAAATCCCGGTCCTATGGAATATCGTGGGGTTTATCTTCTTACCGGACAGGAAATTTTTCATTTCGGTCCTGTATATGGAACCAACAATATCGGTGAGTTTCTTGCCATTGTGCATGCATTGGCATTGATGAAGCAAAAAAACATCAATATGCCTGTTTACTCAGATAGCCGGAATGCCCTGAGTTGGGTGAAACAGAAAAAATGCAAGACCAAGCTCGAACGTACGCCAAAGACCGAGGAACTATTTCAGATGATAGAGCGGGCCGAGAATTGGTTGAAAAATAATGCTTATACCACTCCCTTGTTGAAATGGGAGACCGACCGGTGGGGAGAGGTTCCCGCAGACTTCGGGCGGAAATAAAGATATCTATAATAATTTAAGGATATGAAGAAACGGATTGCTTATATCAGCCTGTATTTCTTTACGGTCTTACTGATATTTATTTTGCAGAAGCCATTATTTATGCTTTATAATGGCGCTATTGAAAAGGATTCGGCTTTACTGATTTTCTGCACGTGATGATTCACGGGGCCGGTCTTGATGCGGCCATGACCGGTTATCTGACCGCATTTCCTTTCCTTCTTATATTAATTAGTATTTGGTTTCGGCGGTTTCCGTTAAAGAAAATCCTTTGGGGATATTATGCGTTTGTTGCCACTCTTGTCTCTGTTATATTTGTGGCAGACATGGGGCTTTATCCTTTCTGGGGCTTTAAACTGGATGCCTCTGTTTTCCTTTTATATTGATTCTCCCAAAGAGGCTTTGGCAAGTGTTTCGATTGGTTTCATCCTGCTGCGGGTGCTGGCGATAGTATTGCTTATTGTGCTGAATACGTGGATATTGCTGAAAATAACTCCTTCGGTATTAACTGCTGCGCGGAAGAGGGTGGCAGCCACAGGAGCCATGTTGCTGATAGGCGGCGTATTGTTTATCATTATCCGTGGGGGAAGTTACCGAGTCGACTTCCAACGTCGGTCAGGTGTATTTCAGCAGCGAGCAGTTTTTGAATCATTCGGCTGTCAATCCTGATTTCAGTTTGCTTTCTTCTATGGGGAAATCGCAGGACTTTGCTTCTGAATTTAATTTCTTCGAAGAAGAAAAACGCGCCGGGTTGTTTGACGGGCTTTATCCTTCGACAGATGGAGACAGTATCATTGAGGTGTTGAATACAAAGCGCCCCAATATTCTTATCATCATTTTGATGGAGAGTTATGGAGGTACTTTTATCGAACCTCTGGGCGGTATTCCCGATGTAGCTCCTCATTTCAACCGCTTTACAGAAGAGGGTGTTTTCCTTTTACCAACTGTTATGCCAACAGTTTTCGGACTGACCGCGGTACTGTCTGTACCTTCAGTGGATATCTGGGACTTCCGACGGCCTCGGTCATGAAAATCCCGGCAAAGAGCCGCACTTTGCCTTCCATTGCAGAGGAATTGGTGAAAGCGGGGTATAAGACCGATTTTCTTTATGGAGGAGATATCAACTTTACCAATATGAAGAGCTATTTGTTGAGTAAGGGCTATCAGCGTCTTTTTACTGCCGACAAAGATTTCTCTTTAGCCGAACAGACCAGTAATGCATGGGGAGTAAATGATGATATTACATTTGAGTATCTGTACAATCAATTGAAAGATAGAAAAGAAACTCCGTGGCACACGGCTTTTCTTACTCTGAGCAGTCACGAACCGTTTGAAGTTCCTTATCATCGCTTGGACGAACAGATTCCCAATGCCTTTGCCTTTACAGATGATTGCCTGGGCAAATTTATAGAGAAATTGAAACAGACTCCGGTGTGGAAAGATTTACTGGTTATCTGTTTGCCCGATCATGGTTTTTATTATCCCCGTGAAGGGCTGAACACTTCCCCCGGTTCTATCACATACCCATGCTGTGGCTTGGAGGAGCAGTGAAGCAACCGGTAAAAATAGACAAGATTATGAATCAGGCCGATTTAGCCGCTACTTTGTTGGGGCAACTGGGTTTGGATCATTCTTCTTTCAACTTCAGCCGTAATGTGTTGGGCAGTGATTACACCTACCCGTTTGCTTTTTATAGTTTCAATAATGGCTTTGCTTTCCGTGACAGTACGGGAGTGACAGTGGTTGATAATAATTCGGGAAATATATTGCTGGAGGAACCTGCCGGAACCAATACCCGTATAGACAAAGGCAAAGCAATTCTTCAAAGTGTATACGACGATTTGGGAAGACGATAAACGGTTTGTTATCCTTTCTCCTCCTTCTCCGGAGTGCCGGTACGCCATGTGTAGGACATGAGGCCCGGCAGCTTTTTAATGTAATTGTTTGATTCCGAACGGTGTCTCCGTGATACCTGTTTTACGTGTATTACGACGGATATTGATATTCTTTTCTATCGATTCCTTTGTCTTGTAAGGGCGTTTATGATCCAGATGGAGTACGATGGCAGAATAGCGTATCTGTTTGGATTTGATTCCCAAGTTGAACATCCGTTCTCCGAACTCCCTGTCCTGTCCGCCATAATGCATTTCTTCGTTAAATCCATTGACGGTGAATATATCTTCTCTCCATCCGGAGGCGTTGCAACCGTTCCATGTGGCTTTGGTCGGGGTGATGGCGTTCATAAAACGCGTAAAAGTCTTATTCTTAATAAGCTTGGTACATTTGAAGTTGCATTTCATGTGCTGTTCTTTCAGCCAGGAGAGAGAGAAGGCATTCTCACTCTTTATATCGTTATAAGTAAGCTGTTTGCTGATATCCATCGGCAATTTGAAGTAGCCTCCCGACAGGAAATAACCCTTTTCGGCGTATGCGGCATGTGTGGCTATAAAGTCTTTTTGCGCGGAATGCAGTCCTGATCCGTGAATATCAGATAATCAGATTCGGAAGCCAGAATAGCACTGTTCAGGATTCGTGATTTCTGGAAGCCGTTATCTTCATGCCATACATGCTTGATAGGCAGTTTGTCTTTTAAAACTTTCTATCAGTCGGCGGGTGTCTTCTTTGGAACCATCGTCGGCAATGACAATTTCATCCGCAGGATGTGTTTGAAAAAGATAGCCCCAGAGGACTTTTTCAAGCCATGCCGGGTTGTTGTAAGTAGAGATAATTACTCCGATACTGTAGGCAGAAGTTTGCTTCATGATTTATTGTTATGATATAATGTGGACAAAGATAGATTATTTCTTTGAAAAGAATAAAGGGTTCTACTTATTTTTACTACTTTTGTTGCCTGTAAGCCAATATGGGAGAACTAATAAACTAGAAAAAGATATAATGAAAACTATTTCTTTTAATAAGGTATGGCTGACCGGTAATGAAAAAAATTATATAACTCAGGCATTATCAGAAGGAAAAACATGTGGCAATGGTAACTTTACTCATAAATGTCAGTCTTTCTTTGAGGAAAAGCTTGGAAGTTGTAAATGTTTACTGACCACCTCTTGTACTGATGCACTTGAAATGTGTGCTATGCTGGCCGGCATTCAGCCCGGTGATGAAGTTATTGTGCCTTCTTATACTTTCGTTTCTACAGCCCTTTGCCTTTGTGAGGCAGGGAGCCAGGATTGTTTTTGCCGATAGCCGTATGGATAACCCCTGTATTGACGAGCAGAAGCTGGAAGCCCTGGTAACTCCTCGTACCCGTGCCATTGTTCCTGTACATTATGCCGGAATAGCTTGCGATATGGATGTTATTCTGGCAGTGGCCGAACGCCATAATTTGCTGGTGATAGAAGATGCGGCGCAGGCAATAGATAGTTTCTATAAAGGGCGTCCGTTAGGCAGTATAGGTCATTTGGCCGCTTTCTCATTCCATGAAACAAAGAATATCCAGTGCGGCGAAGGTGGCTTATTGGCCATTAATGATCCCCGCTTTGTGAAGCGTTCCGAAATCCTTTGGGAGAAAGGAACGAACCGTGCCGAATTTTTCCGGGGTGAGATTAATAAATACGGCTGGGTGGATACAGGCTCTTCTTTTCTTCCGCCCGAGTATGTGGCTGCTTTCTTGTGGGCACAGCTGGAAGCATTGGACTCCATCCAGCAGAAGCGGAAAGAGATTTGGAATATGTATTATCAGAACCTGCAAGGCATTTCGAGCCTGTCGTTGCCTGTGTTGCCCGATTATGCAACAAATAATGCCCATGCCTTTTATGCTGTGTGTGCCACTCCCGAAGAAAGAACGGCATTAATCCGTTATCTGAAATCTCATGGTGTCTATTCTGTATTCCATTATTTGAGTCTGCACAAAAGTGATTTTGTGAAGAATCAAAAGTGGGAGGTAGAAGAGTTGCCACAGGCAGATAAATACACAGACTGCCTGGTGCGTTTTCCGTTGTTTTATGCTTTGGAGCCCGATGAAGTGAAGTATATCTGTGAACAAATCAAGTCTTTTTATACATCAGAGAGAGATGAAGCTTCATTTGGTGAACGATGAGAAGATTATCAATCGTACGATTGATGCCTTCGAAGAAGTGTTTCCGGGAGAGAATCTGTTTGTTGTGACCAATCGCACTTCTTCCTTTAAATGGGTAAGAAAGGAAACCAATGTACTTTCGCGGACAGAATTTTTTGCCCGCAAGGATGAGTTTTTCGTTCTCTGAGGTCTATATTCATCTGCTTAATAAGCGTAAGATGGATGTTCTTAATAAACTGGATTTGCAGGGAGCGGTTGTCTATTGGATTGTATGGGGGATGGATTTGTATAATAAGCTGTTGGTCCCCAAAGGTTTCCGTATGATTGATCCCACTACTTCCTATTATAAAAGAAAAAATCGGCAGAATATGTTGTGGCGTCCGTTTGACAGATGGAAACAGCAATGGAATGCCCGAAAGACAATACGCTTCATCAAGCAGAAAGTGGATTATATTGTTACTGATACGACAGAAAACGATTATCAGTATTTAATGCGCTATTATCCGGAATTGCAATCAAAGCCTTGGAAAGATTTCTTTTACTATCCTTTGGACATTATTTTGGGTAAAGAGCTGATGAATAGCGAAGTCTGCGGCAACAGCATCATGATTGGCAACTCCGCTTCCGGCACTAACAACCATGAGTATGTGATGCGTATTCTGTCTAAGTTGGATATCGGTTCGCGACGAGTGATTGTTCCGTTGAGTTATTCGGGTAAGAAAGGATATGTGGACCATGTTCTTCAATCAGGCAGATTGCTTTTGGGTGAGAATTTTTCGCCGTTATTGGATTTTATGCCGTTGGACGAGTATAATCGTCTTCAGTCGGATGTCAGTGTTGCCTTGTTCGGCAATTGGCGGCAGGAAGCTATCGGAAATATTATTGTAGCACTCTATTTGGGAGCAAAAGTATTCCTTTCGCATGTAAATCCGGTTTATGAATGGGCACAGTCTCACGGGCTGACTGTTTATGAATTGGAGAAACTGTCACAAAAAGAGCTGGATACACCCTTAGACCGTGAAACGAAGTTGAAAAACAGGCAGATACTTTTGTCGCTTTATACCAAAGAGAGAATGTACCGTCTGATAAAGGACTTATCCGTCTGATTGTTATTCTATCTTATTTTCTAGGCAGACTATTGAGAAGTCTCTGTATTTTTACTTAATTTTGTACCCATCTCAACTTGGAACTTGATTTAGAGCATGAAAGATAAATTGCTAAGCAAGCAAGGATGGGTGATATTATTGATATGTATCATCTCCTTTTTTTATTAATAATCGGGTTGTTGTGCCGGATATCATGGAAGCACGCAACATGGTAACCGCCCGTGAAATGGTACATGACGGCAATTGGCTGGTACCGACCATGAACGGAGATTTGCGTTTGGAGAAACCACCTTTACCGACGTGGCTGACTGCAGTGGCGGAGATGATTTCGCCCGACAATCTGGCTCTTCAGCGTGCGATGGCAGGTTTTGCAGCCATCTTGCTGGTTGCCTTCTTCTATCTCACGGCTGTGCAAGTGATGCGTAATAAGCGTTATGCCTTTATTTCCACCATTTTGCTTTGCACCTGTTACAATATTATTCTGATGGGGCGTACGGCCTCGTGGGACATTTATTGCCATGCATTTATGATGGGGGCGATTTATTTCCTTATCAAGGCATTTGCGGCCAAAGTCTGTTCTTGGAAAGACTTTACTTGGGCAGGCGTATTTATGGGGCTGTCGTTTATGAGTAAAGGTCCTGTCTCCTTCTATGCCTTGTTGTTGCCGTTCCTCATTTCTTATTGTTATATCTACCGGCCGTCGATGAAAGGGAAGTGGAAAGCTCTTGCGGTGATGATTGTTGTTTGTCTGATTGTTGGTTGCTGGTGGTATGCGTTTATCTATCTGTTTCATGGCGATGCCATGTCATACGTGGCAGATAAGGAGTCGGCAGCATGGATTAACCGGAATGTCCGTCCGTGGTATTACTATTGGAGCTTTTTCCTCGAAACCGGAGTATGGGCAATACTATTGCTTTCCTCCCTGTTTCTCCCGTTATGGTCTAAAGAAGACAGAAAAAGGAAAGAATATCTTTTCCCTTTGCTATGGATGCTCTCCACCGTTGTCCTGCTGTCATTGTTGCCGGAAAAGAAAAACAGGTATTTGTTACCGGTATTAATGTCGGCTGCTTATACAATGGGGTATCTGATTATAGTCTGGGCAGACCGGTTGCGCTCTCCGCAAGCATCGAAAGCCGATAAAGCGGTGTATCGGGTCAATGCATGGCTGGTGGCAGTGGTGGTGGCTGTTTTGCCGATAGCCGGATATTGGTTTGTCTATCGTCCCGGCTATGTCTCCTTGCCGACGCTGGCTGTACTCTCGGTTCTGATTTGGGGGATAGCTGCCTGCCTTATCCGGTCGGCAGTAAGATTACAGCCGATTAAACTGGTTGGCGGAGTGCTGATTCTGTTCTTGTCGGCAGAATGCTTTATGCTTCCTTTATTGGGAAATGTCATTAACAACCCGGAGATGAAGAGTGTCTCCCGGACGCGGGATTTGGAAGAACTGAAAGATGTTCCTTTCTATTATAATCAAAAGGATGAATTAAGAATAGAGCTCGTTTATGCCGCCGGACGGAAGATTCGTCCGTTGGATATGGCAATGCGGATTCTGTAAAATCGGTTCTGCCTTGTGCCATACTCACTCACGGCAGAGCGGAAGAAGAATTGCCGGTAAAACTTTTGAGAAGTATTGATACAATATATATTGGACAATATGATGATAATCGCTGGGCAAAAAGCAGTAGCCGCTACAACGATAAGTTTGTTTATCATATAACTTTATTGAAGAAAAAATGAACAAGACAGCAAATTATTCATTGACTATTGTTATTCCTGTTTATAATGAGGAAGACAATATAAAACGTTTGCAGGAAGTAGTTGGTGCTTATCTGCCGGCATGTCCCGTGCCTGCATGTGCACTTTTTGTGAATGACGGCTCTAAGGACAGAAGCTTGGAACTTATTCAGGAAGCGTGCAAGGACACTCCGCATTTTTATTATATCAGTCTGAAACAAAACAGAGGCTTGTCTGCCGCCATGAAAGCAGGTATCGATACGGCCGAATCAAAAGTATGTCGGTTATATGGATGCCGATATGCAGACCGATGTGCGTGATTTTGACCTGTTATTGAAGTATGCTCCTGAGTATCCCTTGGTGATGGGGATTCGTGCCCGGCGCAAGGATTCTGCGTTCAAGCGGATGCAGTCCAAGATAGCCAACTCCTTCCGCCGTATGATGACGCACGACGGAGCGACCGATACGGGCTGTCCGCTGAAAATCCTTCATACCGACTATGCAAAGCGTGTTCCGTTCTTTACCGGCATGCACCGTTTCCTTCCGGCATTGATACAGTTGCAGGACGGAGGCAAGTTTTATGAGATACCGGTGAGGCATTATCCGCGTCAGGCAGGCGTGTCGAAGTATCATCTGTGGAACCGACTGATTTCGCCGTTCAAGGACTGTTTTGCTTTCCGCTGGATGGCACATCGATATATCAACTACCAAGTGGGAGAGAATAACCTATGAGTATACTGATTTTCTGTATCGGCTTATTGGCTCAGGCTTGTTTTTCCGCCCGTATCCTGATACAATGGTTTCTTTCGGAAAAGAAACATGAGGTCATTTCGCCGACACTGTTTTGGGTGTTCAGTTTGATAGGCTCCTATTTGATGTTTTATTATGGCTGGTTGCGCAATGATTTTTCTATCATTGTGGGGCAGTTCATTTCGTTTTATATCTATATCGGCAATTTGCGTCTGAAAGGCGTGTGGTGGCGTATTCCCGTCCTGTTCAGGATACTGTTGGCAGTCACTCCTTTATTGGCAGCTATCGGTACATTGCAGGACAGCAGCCATTTTGTTGAGAACTTTTTGAAGAATGAAGATATACCTGTGTGGCTGATTGTATTCGGCACTGCGGGACAGTTTATTTTTACTTTCCGTTTCATCTATCAGTGGATTTATTCCAGCCGTAAACAGGTATCGGCGCTTCCGCCTACCTTTTGGGTAATCAGCCTCGTAGGATCTTGCATGATAGTGATTTATGGTGTGCTGCGCCATGACCCCATTTTGATTTTGGGACAATCCTTTGGGTTCTTGTCCTATATCCGCAACTTGATGATTGGTCATAAAAGTCAGAAAATAAAAGAATAAGATGATGAAAAGAATATTAGTGACAGGAGCAGCCGGCTTCATCGGCTCTTTTCTGGTGAAGGCATTGGCAGAGCAAGGCAATGAAGTGGTGGGCATTGATAATCTGAACGATTATTATGATGTCAATCTGAAGTATGGCCGTCTGAAAGAGTTATGTGGCATCCAGCGGGAGAATATAGAGGAAGGCCGACTTACTGTCAGCACATTATATTCCAACTATCGTTTTGTGAAAGGCGATATCACAGACCGTGACTTGCTGGCTGCGCTGTTTGATGCGGAACACTTCGACATTGTATGTAATCTGGCGGCACAGGCGGGAGTGCGTTATTCCCTTGTCAATCCCCTATGCATACGCAGAAAGCAACCTGATGGGGTTTGTAATATTCTGGAAGCCTGTCGTCATCACCATATAGAGCATTTGGTCTATGCCAGCTCCAGCAGTGTGTATGGTATGAATGAGAAAGTGCCTTTCTGCGAAACTGATATGACCGATACTCCGGTCAGTCTGTATGCTGCCACTAAGAAGTCGAATGAATTGATGGCGCATGCTTACAGCAATCTTTATCATATTCCCGCCACCGGTCTTCGCTTCTTCACCGTCTACGGGCCGTGGGGTCGACCGGATATGGCAGCCGTATCTCTTTATGAAATCAATTACGAAGGGAGAGCCCATCCGCGTGTTCAATCATGGAAAGATGCGCCGTGATTTCACCTACATCGATGACATTATTCAGGCAGTGGTACGCATCATCGGAAGTAAGCCTTACGAGGCAGAAAGTTCCCTTTAGGGTTTATAATATCGGACATTCCCGTCCGGTAGAGCTGATGGACTTTATACACTGCATAGAGCGTGCCACGGGCAAAGAGGCTGTTTGCCGGTACGAAGAGATGCAGCCGGGTGATGTGACTTGCACGTAGTGCAGACACCACCCGTCTGGAAAGAAGATTTCAATATGCTCCCAGCACGGAGATACAAGATGGGATACAACGGATGTATGAGTGGTTTGAATCTTATTTCAATAAGAACGGTGCCCATTCGGGAATTCCTTCTACATGTTGCTTGTAAAGAGAACCATCTATTGTGCGGAATAACAATAGAGGTGTTTGGTTTTCAACAGAATTATCATAAGCATGAGTTCTATCAACCAATGGAAGAACTTTTTCCATGTTTAATTAGTATATGCTTTCAATAATTTTTTTGACAGCTCATCCTACGCTTAAGCTCTAGTTCTGCACGACGAGAACTTTCATGCGCAGCTATTCCAATCGTTCCATCAGTACATGAAGTTGTTCATCTGTAGGTTCTTCCATCCCTAAAATAGCACCGATGAATGAATCTTGGCATATTTATGTATTCGTATGCATACGCAGCATCACTGATGCACTGCATTGCCTGTTAAGCCTTCCTCTCCCTCCCATTAAGCTCCCGTTTGCTTTCCCCTAAGCCTTTTTCTGCCCCATGTTCTATCTCTCAACCGTTGAGAGATAGTAAGTGAAAGTACTTAGGGATATGGAACGGAGTGCTTAGGGATAGGAATCCCGGAGGATAACGCGGCGGAACGGGATGCAACAGGGCATGTCGGCGTTTATGGATACGTTTCTATATAAAAAATAATGGTAAATAATGGTTTAGTTGTTTTTTATTGATAACTTTGTTGCTGTTGGTATTCAAAGAGTAGATGATGAAAAAGGGGGCTTATGTGTAGAACTTCTTCGTATATCGTGGATGTTTGTAGTGACGTAAGTTGGATATATTTGTTTTGAATAGTAATTATTTAAATTCTTTAGTCATGCCAATACTCCAAGGTTAATAGTATGTTGCTATAAGGTTAATGGCTCGATAAAACAATAAAAGCATGAAAGTAAGTTTAGTTATTTCAACTTATAATTGGAAAGAAGCACTAGGTTTGTGTCTGTTAAGTGTAACGCAACAGACTGTAATGCCCACAGAAGTTATAATAGCTGATGATGGTTCACGTTCGGATACCAAGTTGCTGATTGAAGAATTTAAGAATCATTTTCCTTGTCCCATCAAACATGTATGGCACGAAGATAATGGATGGCGTAAGTGCATTATCATGAATAAAGCATTTGCAGTTTGCGAAGGTGACTATATAATAGAGATTGATGGAGATATCATCATGCATTCGCATTTCATCGAAGACCATGTTACCGAAGCTACTCCGGGATGTTTTTTAGTTGGAAGCCGGGGCAAAATAAATGAGAAACTGTTGAAGCGGCTACTTCAACGGCAAGATTATCGGTTATCTATTTTCACTCAAGGCGTGTGCGGAAACTGAATGTATTGCGCTTGCCGTGGCTTACGCCTCTATTCTTTTTTTACAAACAGAATCAGAAAGAGAGAGGATGTAATATCTCATTTTGGAAGCAGGACCTTTTAAATGTCAATGGCTATGATGAACGCTTCTTGGGGTATGGATATGAGGACATTGATCTTCCGGCACGTTTGCGTCGTTTAGGTATAAAAAAGCGTTTCATAAAATTCAAAGCTATAGAATACCATATCCATCATAAAGCTGCTTCCACCAAAAAAGACATGAGCGCCAATGAAAAGATATTCGAAGAAAACAACAGGAACAGAGTCATTAAGTGCCCTGAAGGAATCGATCAATATCTTTAATTGGCAACAGACGTGTAATACATTTTTAGGTGTATTACCGTCTGAATACTGCATATCTGACGGTAGCTATTGCATGTTTGATAAAGAGTTCAATCTTTCTACCGGCTTACGTTTTCTCCAGCTACCGAAAATCCGGTGCTCGGCGAACGTATCGGGGGTAGTGGGATATTTGTGTCGCGGGATTACATAGGGACATTTATTAAATATTACAAAAATCAGCCAACTAATTCATACACAAAGTATTGCGAATTAGTTGGCTTTTTTGTATCTTTTAGGTATTCCCCGAAAATAAGATTTGACGGCCAAAACGGGGAAATATCCAAACTAATAAGATATGGCAAAGATAGTGAATATTTCAGAAATTCACCCTACTTTGGGTTTTACAGAATTTGATATTCTGGAAAAATACCGCAAGAGTTTTAATGAGAGTGAGCTTGGCAAGCTTCATTCGGTCTTTCCGTTTGAATGTATGGCAAAAGCCGCAGGCCTGTCGGACCGGCGCCTGGGACGCAGGAACAGATTCAGTCCTTCCGCAAAGATCGCCCTTATGGTCCTGAAGGCATACACCGGATTCTCTGACAGGCAGCTTGTGGAACATCTGAACGGGAACATACACTACCAGATTTTCTGCTGGATTATGATAAATCCGTCCCTTCCCCATAACCAACTACAAGATAGTCAGTGCCATCCGTAATGAGATAGCATCCCGCCTTGACATTGATTCCCTCCAGGAAGTGCTGGCTTCACACTGGAAACCCTATCTTGATAATCTTCACGTCTGCATGGCCGATGCCACATGCTATGAAAGCCACATGCGTTTTCCTACGGACATGAAACTCCTTTGGGAAAGCCTCGAATGGCTCTACAGGCATATATGCCGGCATTGCAAGGAGCTGGGCATAAGGCGTCCGCGCAACAAATACAGGAATGTGGCGGAATCCTATCTGTCCTACTGCAAGAAAAGAAAGAGGAGAGCTTCAAGGACAAGAATGCTTAAGCGCCGTATGATCAAGCTTCTTGAAAAGCTCCTCAGTCAAAGGGATGGGATCCATAGCGAGTACGGTCCTTTACTCCGATATACCCAGGATTATCATGCTGCCTTTTCCATCATCAGAAAGGTGCTTGTACAAGAAAAGGAAATGTTTGAAGGGCGGAAAGTCAGTGACCGCATCGTCAGCATTGACCGTCATTATGTACGTCCCATCGTCAGAGGCAAGGAAAACAAGTCCGTCGAGTTCGGTGCAAAGGTCAATAATATACAGATAGACGGCATATCGTTCATAGAACACCTCTCGTTCAAGGCATTCAATGAGGGTATACGCTTGAAGGACTGTATCCGTATGCAGCAGAAGCTTATGAATGTAAGGGTAAGATGTGTGGCTGCCGATTCCATATATGCCAATAATGCTAACAGAAAGTTCTGTACAAAATATGGGATATCCACATCCTTTGTGCGCAAGGGAAGGGCGGCCAAAGATGAGCCTTTTGAGGAAGGTGCTTAGAAGCGAACTCTCAAAAAGAAAAGGGCAACACGGCTTGAAGGAAGCTTCGGCACTCAAAAGCAACATTACTCGCTCTCAAGGATAAAGGCCAGAAACAGGAAGACGGAAATACTGTGGATTTTCTTTGAATACATACGGCAAATGCCATACTGATGATAGAAACAACCACAAACAAAACAGCTAAAGCAGCATGATATGATTTTTTACTCACAGAATCAGAAGAGGTCATCAGACTTCTTCCGAACGTCATGTCCTGTCGGATAGAATTATGTGAGAAAGCACGGAAAAATGACAATAAGAATGGCATATGAAATGGTCATGCCCTATCATCTTCATATGCCATCTTATTTTTTAGAGACATTTACTGAATATCCCTACATAATGCGCCGGGTAAATAATGATATCATCGGGCAGATGTTGCTCCTTGTCTTCGGGCAGATAACCTCTTCTCTTGGCAACATCGTACATTGTGATGGGAGATATAATGGTATTATAAGTGCCGTCGGGATTTAAAAAGGGGTTTGAATTGTAATACTCAAAGACTTCCTTGCAGAATGCGTTTCCTTTCTCTCCCATGAAGAAAGCCGCTTGCAACTGTGTCATCTCATTTTCCTGAAAGGTGACAAAGCCATGCTCCGGTATAAGATGGTCGAAGCGTTTCAAGATAAAGATATCACTATCCATATAGATCCCCCCTTCATTGTATATAGCATAAAAACGTACGGCATCGGCGGCAAAAGCCCATTTTCTGGCCTCTAATGCTTCGTTTATAAAACGGCAACCTATGGCTTTGGCATCTTGATACGTCCAATGTTTTACCTGAAAATCAGGTAGTATGCGTTTCCATGTATCCAGGCAAACTTTTATTTCTACCGGGAAAGGGTCATTGCTGAACCAGCATAAATGGATAATTTTAGGTATCATGAGATATTGTTTTATTAGTTATTTCTTTAGGAACATATTAAAGACGCTTAATAGCTTCCTGTAAGGCTTTTCGTACAAAATAGCCTTGACTTAACCGTTCTCCTATCTTTGCCGTCCTTTTTTTCATTTCTGCATATTCCTCTTCACTTAATGTATTTAAAATCTTCTCCAGCTCTTCTAGAGAATCCACACATATTCCGATGCCGTTCTCGCGTACAAAATCTGCTAATGCAGCTTTATTCCAAATGATGACAGGCAATTGGCACCGGATATACAAGGATGTTTTATGAGGATTGTTGTATTGCAGATATTCTCCAAAGTCTCCGGTGCAGGTAGAGACAGAAGTGCCGTCCCATACCAAGCCAAAATCTCCCTGGGCTGTGGCTATCAAATCATCAGACTTCACAAATCCCATATAGTTGAAATGTTCTTTCCCTTTTGCCTGATTTATTTCAAAGCCGTTGCCATACAAATTCAGGCTGAAAGAATGCACAAACGCTCCCACTTCGTAAAGAAATGCATTTTTACGGGGGCTCAACGCTCCGGCATATAATACGCTGTATGGTTTTTCTGTATTCTGTTTGGGAGCAGCCGATGTCTCCGACAGATAATCGAAGATTCCCAAAACACCGAGTTTGGCCTTGCATCCGTTGTCCTCCAGCCATTTTTTCATCTTCTCGTTGTGTGCTATGATGTAGTCGGCATGGTTCAATCGGCTTATCTCTTGTTCTACCGTCAATGCTTTACGGCGGAAACTGCCCAAGTCATGAATAATCACAATGACTTTAGCTCCTCTTTGATGGGCCATGTTGCAGACAAAGGTGAAATATTTCTTTAACGGATATTGAAGCACCAGATAGTCTCCTCTGTGTAGGCAGAAAGGGGCTTTCAAGACTCCGGCTAAAGTGAAGAGGAATGAAAGCACCTTGTTTCTGTAAGTTGTCTGCTTAAGTCCTACATTTTTGAAAGACAGGTCTTTCATAATCTGTTCAATATCTGTCTTTGCCTTATTTCCGGCACTGGACAGTCCTTTGTAATTGCGTGACAGGTAGCAGTTCATCTATATTTATCCTTTCGTTTAATTCTCTGAAAGTTTATTTGAACAAAATTACAGAGATTTTTTGTATTTACGACGATTTCTTTAAAGAATATCAGTAAATACACAGAATTATTCTGCTGACAGTAATTCATGGTATAAATCTATGTATGCTTTTATATGTTTTTCGTAACTGAAAGAGTATGCATGTTCTTTCATTTGGTCAATTTTTTCTTTTTGTTCATAAAATAAGGGTAGGTTCTTCCGAATGCTTTTTGCCATTGCTTCCGGTTCCAACTTTTCCCAAATAAAAGCAAAACCGTTACTGATTTCCGAGACATGTGTAGTTTGATATAAATACAGCTTTCCCGAATTGCATGGCTTCGATGACCGGCAACCCGAATCCTTCACCTCTACTGGGGAATAAGAAGGCTTGGCAATTACGATACAGCCATATTTTTTCTGTTTGCTCTATCATACCTGTTACAAACACATTTCCGACTGCTTTCTCTTTGATTTGTGTTCTTATCTCGTCTGCATATTGGAAACTGTCTTTTCCACAGATATAGAGATCATATTCGGGTAAAAACTTCATAACATCTACCAACAAGTGGAAGTTCTTTTTGGTACGTATTTCTCCGATAGTGAAGAAAAAAGGACGACCTGTTGCAAATTTCGGTTGTTTGCCTTCTTGTTGATCTATTCTTTCTACTCCATTATAGATAACACGGATTTCTTTTCCATTTAAGTTAGTGTATTTTTTTATTTCATCTGCAACATAATGAGAAATAGTTGTTATGATAGTTGCTTTATCTATCTTCTGTTGTATTCTTTGAAGAAATTCTTGTCTCTTCTGTCCTTCTTGTTCAAATAAGAAGTTTAAATCATGTATGGTAAATATAAATTTTGGACTCTGTCGATATAATTTATTATATTGGTTTACAGAATGCCATATATCTACTTTGGGAAGAGTGAATGGAAACCATTTCCTGATTTTTCTGTTTCTTACCAGTACGGATGTTACATTTTTGCTATGGATTTTTGGGTAACAGTTGGGCAGCAAATAAAAAAAATGCAGCCCTTCTATTGGTAAGTTTGCAAATCGTTTTGAGTAATTAATAGCTATTTGTCCGAATCCGCAATTAGGATGCTTTAAGTCGGATAGATCGATTAAAATATTCTTCCTTTTTTGCTTTGTTCATAAGTTAAAGTTTTAGTTCCTTGTTTGTTTTCTCCATAATGTAAGTGCTGCATTGACCGTATCGTCCATGTCAGCGTATGCGTATTGCGCCAACCGTCCGCCGAACAGAACGTTAGGGAGTTGTTGGGCCAGCTCTTTATACTTCTGATATATTTCAGTGTTTCGTTTGTCATTGACGGGATAATAAGGCTCTTTGCCCGGTTGGAAATCGTCAGGATACTCATAAGTGATGACAGTGACGGGCTGTGTGCCGTATTCAAAATGCTTATGTTCGATGATGCGTGTGTAGGGAACTTCGCGTTCGGTATAATTCACCACCGCATTGCCTTGGAAGTCTTCCGTGTCCAACAGTTGATGGTCGAAACGCAGGCTTCTGTACTCCAGACGGCCGCAACAGAAATCAAAATACTCGTCGATACATCCGGTGAAGAGCACTTTGTCTGCCAATGCATTTAACTCTTCGCGATGCTCGAAGTAGTTTGTGCCCGGGCGCACGTCAATACCTTCCAGCAGGGCATCAATCAATACATTGTATCCGCCTTTGGGGATGCCCTGATAAGCATCGTTGAAATAATTATTATCATACACAAAGCGGAAAGGGATACGTCTGATGATGAATGCAGGTAATTCGGTGGCTGCCCTGCCCCATTGTTTCTCTGTATACCCTTTTATCAGACAGCGGTAAATGTCTTTTCCGCACAGTTTCAAAGCCTGTTCTTCCAGATTGGCAGGCTCGGTGATATGGGCAAACTCCCGGCGTTGCTCTTCTATCTTCTCCTTCGCTTCTGCCGGGGTTTTTACTCCCCATAGCTGATAGAAAGTATTCATATTGAAAGGAAGATTGTATAATTTATCTCCGAAACGAGCCAAAGGAGAATTGGTGTATCGGTTGAACTCCACAAAGCTGTTCACATAATCCCATACTTCTTTATTGTCTGTGTGGAAAATGTGCGCGCCGTATTTGTGTACATGTATGCTTTCCACGTCTTCGCAGTATAAGTTGCCTCCGCATTGGCCGCGCTTGTCAATGACAAGGCAACGCTTGCCGGCACATCGGGCTTCGTGTGCGAATACGGCTCCGAACAATCCGGCGCCTACTATTAAATAATCATACTCCTTCATTGTCACTTCTTTTCTTTTTCTTCTTGTTGTCTTCTTATCCACTCTTCTTTGGTACGTTTCCAGCGTTTGTGGCTCCATAACCAATATTGAGGCACTGCGCTTATCATACGTTCCAAGTTATGGATATACATATCTGTCAGTTGGAAATCGGGCACAGCTTTGGCGTTATCGGTCAGTTGTTTGAACTCGCAATGGTAATATCCTCTCTTTATCCGTTTCACATCGGCATAATAAATCAAGGCATCTACCTGTTTACCTATCTTCTCCGTTCCGATGAATACCGGAGTTTCACGATGGAAGAAGTCTGTCCAATGGTGGATGCTGTTCCACTTCGGAGCTTGGTCGGAGATAAAGCCGATGATTGTTTTCTGCTTGGCGCGTTTCAATTCGATGATTCGGCGGAGCGTCTCCTTCATCGAGATGCATTCGCCGCCGAACTGGTTGCGCAGGCGAAGGAAGAGCCGGTCGAAGGCTTTGTTGTATAGCGGGTGGTATATTTGTCCGCACAGTATATCTTCCGGTACCCAATAGGGCAGAGAGGCAATCCATTCCCAGTTACAATAATGTCCCAAATAAATAAAGCAGAAGTTCTTATTCTCTTCTTCCAGTTTCTTTACTATCTCGTCTATTCCTCCGAAAGTCATCCTTCGCTTTAATTGTTTTTTCGAGATAGAAAACAACTTGATTGTCTCTATCATATAATCGCAAAAGAAGTGATAATATTGCTTCTCGATACGGATAAGTTCTTTTTCATTCTTATCGGGGAAAGAGCCGGTGAGGTTTTGCCGAACCACCTTACGTCGATAGCGAATACAGTAATAGAGCGGATAGTAGAGTACATCGGAAAAAATATATAAGAAGCGTAATGGTAAAAGCGAAAGCAAGTACCAAAAGAAAAATACAATATAATATACTACCTTCATTGTCTGTTACTTTTTTATTCCGATTAATGCCTGAAGCCTGCGTTTTCTTCGTCGTTTCTGTTCAAACTGGAGAAGGAATTGAAATACTTCCAAAGCACATTCTCTTGGAGGCCATCCTCTTAAATTGGCATATTGCATTACCACATATCGCAGGAGTGCTTTGCTGTGTGTGAGACGCTTCAAGTTCTCCAGACACTCTTTTCGGGTGAGAGCACATTTAAACTTGGAACGGTTGGTATCAATTAAAGTGAAATGATAATGACCGTCGTTGTCTGTGCAATAAAGTATGTTGGTCAGGTTTAAGTCGCCATGTAATACTCCTTTTTCGTGCAATTGCACCATGAACGCAGCCAACTCGTTTGCGGCATGTTTGTCGAACCGGCGTTGCCACAGCACTTTGGACAGGGGAGGGAAGTCGCATTGGGTAGAGATAAAATATCCGTCCAGAAACAATCCTCCTCTTTTCTTTTCAATATAAGCCACTTCGTGCGGGGTGTCAAATCCTCTCTTGCGCAGCATGCCGGCAAAAAGGTAAGCCCGTTCCGTTTTGCTTTTCTTGAAAAAAGTGTAAACAATCCGTTGAATGATATTAGGTTGCTTATATTTTTTTACTACCAACCATTCGTTCTTCACCCGATAACGTCTGACTTCGTTTCTACCTTCATACAGCAGCTCTCCTTCTTGTGCGAAATGTTGAGGTAGCTGCTTGATAAAATCGGCAGTCTGCATAAAATCGGGATGAATTACAATTTTCATAGAGTATGGTTTATTCTTTTTTTAAACGATAACCTGTTCAATACGGTGCACTACCATTTCGGGAGTGATTCCTTGCAGACATGCATAGTCCTTGCGCCAACAGGGTTTATTCCCGAAAATGGAACAGGGGCGGCATGGTAAATCCACCTGTACGGCGTTGTCGGGCAATTGTTTCCATCCCATGAATCCGGCGTATGGATGTGTGGCACCCCAAATGGAGACCACCGGAATGTTTACCAATGATGCCAGATGCATATTGGCAGAGTCCATAGACAACATAACGTCCAGATGGCTCATAAGTGCCAGTTCCGAGTTCAGTGTCAGTTTACCTGCCGTGGATATAACGTTGGGATATTGACGTTCCCATTTTGCCAGTACTTCAATCTCTTTGGCTCCTCCTCCGAACAGCAGGATTTTCGTATTCTTGCGTTCAGACAGCAAGCTGATTACCTGCTCTTGCTTGGATAAGGGATAAATCTTGCCTACATGGGCGGCAAACGGAGCAATGCCAATCCATTTGTCCGTGCCTTTGTCGCCCGTCAGCGGCTGCATGCACGAGATATTTCCCTTGCCCTTGCCGAAAAGCGATTGGAAATTTAATTTTACCGGATAACCTATATTCCGGAATACCTCGGCATATCGTTGGAATGACGACTTTTGCCATTCCATCACTTTGTTTCTGGCACGTACCAATTTCCTTTTTCCACTGCGTCCCTTGTCCAGATGCGCTACCTTCACGCCGGCCAGTCTGAATCTTATTCGCAGATATTTACTGCGCAGTACATCATGGAAATCCGCTACGGCGTCGAAATGCTCTTTCTTCAGATCCTTGTATATCCATTCCAATCCCATGATTCCTGCATGCTCTCCCTTTAAATCCACTCCATGGAAAGTGATATTGGGAGGTAATCCGTCAAACAAAGGTGCAAGCGTATTGCGGCTCAACACTGTAATTTGGTGTTGAGGATACTGAACGGCAAACGAATAAATCACCGGAATGGTCATCGCCACATCGCCGATTGCAGAAAAACGGATTACCAGAATCTTAGCCATGAGGAGATAATTTATTTCTTTCCGTACAAAACGGGATTCAATGCTGGATCGTTATACATCTTCATCTGCTTATATACTTTCATATATTTGCGTCCCGCTTCGATATCGGCTATCAATTGGTCAATGGCAGATGAGAGATCTTTTTGCTGTTCAAGCAGGATGTTCAGTTTCTTTTCACATTGTGCGTGATGCTCGGGAGACACGTCGGTGCGCTCCACTTCCTGACGCATGTGATAGATTTTCAGTGCAAGGATAGAAAGCCGGTCGATGGCCCATGCAGGACTTTCGGTGTTAATCGTTGCATCGGGCTGTATTTTTACATCTTTATATTTGTCAAGGAAATAGCTGTCAATCAGTTCCACCAAATCAGTACGGTCTTGATTGGACTTGTCGATACGGCGTTTCAGTGCCAATGCTTCCACCGGGTCAATCTGCGGGTCGCGAATAATGTCTTCAAAGTGCCATTGTACTGTGTCAATCCAGTTTTTCAGATAAAGATAATACTCGATGCTTTTCACTTCGTATGGATTGTTGATGGGAGTATCAACATTATCTGTCTTGTGATAGTCATTGATAGACTGCACAAAAATGGGCTTGCATAGTTCTGTAAAACTCATACCTTGTTCGTTTTAAAATTATTGGAAAGACAAATCTATGCAAACTTTTCTAATCAACCAATTATTATTCGGTAAAAGTGCTACCTTTGCCCTAATCCTAGTTTTTTTAGAAGATGAAAGTAATTGTAGACAATAAAATCCCCTATATTAAAGAAGCTGTAGGGCAGATAGCCGATGAGGTGGTATATTTGCGGTGCTGCTTTTACCCCTCGGGACGTGAAAGATGCCGATGCTTTAATTATCCGTACACGTACCTGTTGTAACCGCGAATTGCTGGAGGGCAGTTCTGTGAAATTTATTGCGACGGCAACGATTGGTTTTGACCATATCGATGTGGATTATTGCCGTGAGGCGGGTATCGCATGGAGCAATTGTCCCGGATGCAATGCCGGCGGAGTGGAGCAATATGTGCACGCTGCACTTCTGCTGCTCAAGCGCCTGCGCGGAATGAAACCGGAAGATACGTGTATGGGCATTGTGGGAGTAGGCCATGTAGGTAGCCGCATCCGGCGAATGGCTGAGGCTCTGGGAATGAATGTGTTGCTGAACGACCCTCCCCGTGAGGACAACGGTGAGCAGGGTTTCACCGATTTGCAGACTTTGATGCGCAAATGTGATATTATCACTTTCCATACTCCTTTATATCGTACGGGGATGTATAAGACTTTCCATTTGGCGGATGCTTCGTTTTTTGCCTCTTTGCAACGTCGCCCTGTGATAATAAATACTTGTCGCGGAGAGGTCATTGACACTCCGGCACTGCTGAGTGCCTTGAAAACAGGGCAGATAAGCGATGCGATTATCGATACTTGGGGAGCATGAGCCCGATATAGACCGTGAGTTGTTGCAAGCCGTCTTTTTGGGGACGCCTCACATAGCCGGTTATTCTGCCGACGGGAAGGCGAATGCCACCCGCATGGCTTTGGAAGCTGTTTGTCGCTTTTTCCATATAGATGCTTCATTCAAGATTGTTCCTCCAGACATGCCGCCTATGACTTTGTCGGCTGATAAAGAGGAAGGAAACTTTCTTACAGGTTTATAATCCGCAGCGGGATAGTGATTGGCTGAAGCAACGGCCGGAAGAGTTTGAACAGTTCAGAGGGAATTATCCGGTGAGAAGAGAGCTTTTATGACTATAAAGGCTTGAATGTGAGAAGGTATTTTTTATCTTTGTGTATTATCTGTTAAAAAGCAATGAGTTATGGGCAAGTAATTAAAAAATCCCCGACTTATCACAAGCCGGGGATTTTTGATAGTTTTTAAAGTTTTTTTTCTATTATATAAGCTCCCTCATATTTGAGGGAGAACTTATTCTAGAGTTTGAATGAACTGTTGTTTCAATTACTTACGGGGGAGCAACAGTCATCTTCAATGAGATAACAACTTCGTGTCCGTAAGAATCAACACAAGTTACAGTCAATGTAGAAGGAACATTTTTCCTTCAGGATTAGAACCAAGGTCTGTCTTGATTGCTGTGAACTTCAAGTCAGTGTTTACTGAGAAGTAGTCTTCTTTCTGAGTTGCATCAGAAACTAATTTAGCACTCTTAACAACCAAACTTCCTTCGTAAGGAGCGCTCAACAGTTTAGAGAATGTTCCGTCAATAGCATTCTTACCAAAGATGAAGTTGTTGTATGCTACTTCAGGGCTGCTACCGTAAACCAGAGTAGTAGAAGGCAATTCATTTACGTAGTTGCCCTTATTGTCTTTCTCTGCGTAATTAATTTCTGTTCCAGAAACAGTTAATTTACCTACTTGGTCGTTAGTAGCCCAATCCCAAGTATGAATTTCCTTCTTGTAGAAGCAGCAGTATACTGTGTTGAAATCAGTAGCTTTGATCTTTACAGGGATGAATTTACCGTCAGCGTCTTTCTTAGAAGAAACCAATCCATAGTTATAAGAAACTACGGTAGCGTGAGGTGTCTTGTTGTTAACGAACTCAGCGTCTACGGAAATAGAAGCATCACCGGTTACTGTTTGAGCTTCGAGTTTATTATTATCGGCGTTATACTGAGAATCTGCCAATTTCACTTCGTATTTAGCAGCGTCACCCTTACCGAAGTTGATGAAGTTTGCCACAGGCATTTTACCTGATGTAGCGTCTTCAGCAGTCCAGTTGTCAGCAATCATGTAGCAGTTATAAACACCGTTGATTACCTGCTTGTCTCTCAATGAGAAGCCTTCGGGCACTGTGTTCGGTATTTCTTTCGTCATTGATACATTCATGCTAGCTACCACGTGACCTGTTGCAGCTGTCAGAGTCAATGTACCATTGTAAGCTTTATCATCTTCGTAGTTTGTCCAGTTGTCGATGGTCGGCTTAGTGTAAACCTTAGCTACCTTACTGAAATCTGCGGGGATATTTGTCAAATCAGCAGTACTGAAGAGAACATTGTCTTCTGCGTCTACAAAAAGTATGCATCGAATATATGTGTGTTATCACCAATCTTGTCTGTTGCCCAAGTAGCTTTGGCTGCGTTAACCTTAGTCAGGGTAACAGGAATCAATGCAGATTGTGCTGTTGTAACGTTGGTTGGGTCTAAAGCGGTAATCTTAGTAGCTGCTGCATTCCAGTCTTTGCTTGCATCACCCAAGTTCACATAGAATGCTTTACCATCGGGATCAACCAAAGTACCATCGTAGTTAACAGCGAATACACGGAAACCGATGATATCGTTGATAGCAGATTTGCTGTCAATAGTAATTTCTGTAGAAGTTCCTTCAACTACGGTGTTCAAACCTGTATAAGTATAGCTGTTCCATGCGTTCAGTTCAGATGGAGCTGATTCAACAGCATTTTGCTTATCCAATACAACGTAGATAGCTCTGATGTTTGTAGGAGCAACTACATTATCTTCAGAAGAAGACAGCGCAATTTTTTAAAGCTTATCCTTGTACAGCGGGGTATACAGCCTTGTCAGAACGGTTGTCACCTTGAATTGCATTGTCATTTGTTGGTTTTACAGCAGCAGCGTCTTTCCAAATTAATTCTTTATATGTAATGGCAGCAGTTGTTTCTTTCAAAGACTTACTGCTCTTATCGTAACGGTTGTTTACGTCTTTGATGTTTTCAGCGTCAACGAAATAGTTCAATTCTTTAGCAGCTTTGAATGCTTCCCAATCCAAAGTCAAGTCGTAAGAAGAAGTCACATATCTTACGTCAGAAGTAGACAGTGTGTTGTTTACCTGAGCAGCAAACAAGATTTGTTTTGTGCCTTTATCTGTAGTGGTGGCTGCATCGAAAGCTTTTCCGTCACCGTAGTTCTTTAGTTGAACAGTTACGTTCCACAAACCGCTTTCGTTAGCAGCGCGGCTCAACAGCACATCAGACTTTTCAACCTTTACCACTTCCAGAATTTCATCCAAGTTTTCGCCCTGGCTGTTTACCAGCGAAATCATGTCGGCGGTCAGAACAGCATTGGTCGGAGAAACGCGAACCAAGAACTGACCCGGAGTCTGCACTTCGTTACCCTTTGTGAAGGTAATCTTTCCTGCAATGTCTTTGCTGAATTCGTTGTCTTGTTCGATAGCTGTACTCAGCATGATAGGAGCAAAACCACTTTCCTGATCAATAGCATAAGATTTAACTAATTCTACGCTGGTTACCAAATCTGCAATTTTGCCAACAAGACCTTCTACTTCGCCGATTAACTCTTCCATTTCGCCACGGAATTTATCGATGTCTTCGTTTACAGCATCTTTCAGTTCTTTTTTCAATGCTTCAACATCGATAGTAGCTTTTTCCAATGCTTCGATACGTTTTGTCAGGTCAGCGATTTCATCAGCGTTTCCACCTGCTTCTGCTTTTTTCAAAAGCTTCTTCGGCTGTTGCTTTAGCAGCGTCAATGGCAGCTTGCATCTGAGCTAATTTGGCTTCCATATCTTCTTTGGTTGCCAGCTTGTCAATTTGTCCCTGCAAGTTATCGATGTCATCATCGTAGTCTTTACAAGACACAAATGTTCCTGTTGACGAAACCATTAAGGCTTTCCCGAACAGGATTGCACTTAAAAACTTTTTGTTCATAATAAAAACTTTAAATTTATAAATTTAAAAACTAAAATTGGTTATACATAATCTATTGGTTATGAGAGATGTACTCTCTCTTCTCATGCAAAAGATAACGTTTGGGAGATACGCCTGCCAACTTACTGAATGAGGCATAAAAGGCACTTCGCGACAGGAATCCGCAACGTTGAGGCAATTCCTCCAGCGGACACTTGCCCGAGCGAAGCAGTTCCTTGGCATATTCCACCCGATATGTGTTCACCAAATCTTTCAAGTGGCAACCGAAATAGCGGTTTATCACGTTGGATAGATAAGTTTGGTTCGTTTCAATCATCTCGCTCAATTTTTTCAAAGAGAGCTTTGGGTCGAGGAATACCTGGCGCACTTCCAAATAGTACAATACATATTTATATATCTCACAATCGACTCTTCTTTACTTTTTCTACTCCCTGATTTGCGAATTTTTGCTCCCAATAAAGATGAGCTGTTTTGAAAAAGCAGATTTTTCTGCCTTTCGGAAGTAAAGGTGCGCTTGTCGCGGTGTAGAAACAGATAGTCCATTGTATTCTATTTTTATCACCTCATTACGAGAGAAATACGCATATTTTCACCCTTTTTTCTAAAGAGTTAAAATCGGTGAGATCTCTTAGTAAGAGATACACTTTTCGCTATGTTAATTTAGATGAAAACCAATAATTAAAACATTTGAGAAGAAAATTCATAAGACAAATGCAAAAATATCTTTAGTCATGAATTATAGGGCTTTTTTAATGAGACTTAATCTATTGGTTTTCATCTTATTAACATAGTACTGTGTATCTCTTACTAAGAGATCTACCGATTTCTTCTTTTCTCATGAAAATATATATTTCACATTATCAGGTTATTACTACCCGTTTGATACGTATTTATTCCCTATCTCGTGAGTATTAAAAAGTGCAAAACAATTTTTTCAAGAGCACTCGGGCATTTTTTGAAAAGACTTAATTGTTTTTGAGAAGGATTTAAAAAGCTTTTTCAAAGAGTGATAGCTCATCTCGAAAAGCATATTGCGATTGCTTAACCTCGGTCTTGGTTAACGGAGATTTTACTTTCATTAATTAAAGAAAAGGCGGAAACATTGTCTTCGTTTTATATCCAACTTGAGAATCTTAACAGATGTCAACGTATCGTAATGAAAAGACCTTGAGGTTTTAAAAAAAGACCAAAGAGTTTCTGAGAAAGACTTAAGTGTTTTTAGAAAAAGACCTTGGTCTTTTTTTCTAAGACGTTTCGACCTATTTATTTCACTTTGTTCCTCGTATTTTTGTATCTTACTTATTTCCTTTCACGCTAACGTTTTGTGTAGCAACAGGTTGACTTCATGATATGTGTGAAACCTACTTTCAACTAATCTTGTTGAGGCTGTTGTTTTTAACCGAGGCAATATAGGAAAGATTATAAGTCTGAATCAGCCGATATGCAATGCCAGCAATACCGTCAGTGGCAAATAATCTTTTAGGTCTTCTCTCAATAATTTCAGAGCCTGCTGAATGCGGTAGTCTATTGTCTTGGGGGATACATTATAAGTAACGGCGATATCTTTATAGCTCATGCCTTTAAAGCGATGCATAATGAATGCCGTTTGATAGGATTCGGGTAATGCGGCTATTGCCTTTTCAATTCTTTTGGTCAGTTCTTTTATTTGATAGTAATTCACATCTTCCGGCATTTCCTGATTCTTGGTATAGAAAACTGCTTCTGCCCGGTTGATGATTTCTTTCTTGGCTATCAGATTCAATGCCCGGTGGTAGGTCATTTTAAAAAGATATTGGCTAAGGGAAGATTCGATTATTAGCTCCGAATGTTTTTCCCATATCCAAAGCATGATCTCCTGAACAATTTCTTCCGCATCTTCCAGCTCAACAAAGCGGCGGGCATAAGCGCATAACATCGGATAATACTTCCTGAACAGACTGTCGAATGCTTGTTGTTCCCCCTTTCGGAGGGAACTCAATAGAGCCATATCTTCCATATTTCTGTCTGTTTTCATCTTGATTATTCCTCGTTAACTCGTCTGCAAAGATAAGTTTTTCATTTATGCTTTTAATACTAAAACATCTTTTTTCAAAAAAATACCATTTTTTGTTTAGGAATCTTTCTTCGGGGTTTGTCTTAATAATAAATGAGCTCTCAAAAATGACAGATACAGATAATACATATAACAACATAGAGGAGCTGTTGCCTCGTTTCTGTGAAGGAATGACAACAGCGGCAGAAAGTCGGTTGGTGGAAGAATGGATAGAACAAGATGAATCTCATCGTAAAATAATGAATCAGATTCATGCGCTTTATCTGGCCACCGATACATTGCATGTGATGAAAAGTGTAGATACGGAAAAGGCATTAAGGAAGGTAAAAGGTAGGATGAACAAAAAAAAGAATCTCTTGGTGGGAATGGACACAACGAATAGCTGCGATGTTGTCCATCCCGCTATTGATTGCTGTTTTGTGGATGTATCAGGATAAGGATGAGCAGCAGGAGGTGGCTCAAATGGTTGAAATAAAGACAAATCCGGGAATGACTACCTCGGTTGTATTGCCCGATAACACTGTTGTTTATTTGAATTGTGAGTCTTCATTGCGTTATCCTTCCCGATTTGTGGGCGAAAGCCGTGAGGTGGAATTGATTGGTGAGGCTTATTTTGATGTGACGAAGGATGAGGAAAGACGTTTTGTGGTTTCTACTGCACATCAGTCACAAATAGAAGTATACGGAACCGGTTTTAATGTGGAAGCTTATGCTGCCGATGGTCGGATATCGACTACACTGGTGGAAGGCAGTGTCGGCTTTTTCTTTAAAGATAAAGCAGGAGAAGCTAAAATGATAAAGTTGAAACCTTATCATAAGCTGGTGTATACTCCGGAATCGGGTGAGACGAAAATGTTTGCTACTTCTTGCGAATCGGAGATTGCTTGGAAAGATGGTAAAATAGTATTTAAAAATACCTCTATGGAGGATATTCTCCATATGTTAGGCAAACGTTATAATGTAGACTTTGTTGTGAAGAGTAATCGTATTAAGGAGTATTCGTTTACAGGAACATTCTCTACACAGCGTTTGGAACGTATCTTGGAATATTTTAAAATCTCGTCCAAAATAAATTGGCGTTATTTGGACAGTGATGAAATTTCCGATAAGAAACAGCGGATAGAGATATATTAAATAAAACCTTATTAACCTTTTAGAAAATATTATGAAACAGAAAAGAGCGCCTTAAAACAAAAAACATGCGGAAGATATTGGCGTATCTACCGCATGGAAAAATGAAAACTTTTTAAAAAGCTTGTTTGGCGACAAGCTAAGATAACATTTTTATTAACCTCAGTCTTTACAAAATTATGCAAAATCCTTTTTTAGCATCCAAGTATTCTGGATGATAAAGTCGTTATGGCTATCATTTAACAAAAAAAATCCCTTTGTTTATGAGACTATGTGTTCTATTTCTTGCCTGCTCATTGAGCTTGACTCATGCAGCAGAAACGTATGCGCAAAAAACAAAAATCAGCATTGATGCTAGTAATCAAACAGTTGAAACAGTATTGAATCAGATTAAGGCAAAAACCGGTTTTGATTTCTTTTTCAATAATAAACATGTAGACTTGAATCGTCGTGTGTCTGTTTCGGCTAATCAAGGAAATGTGTTTGAAGTTCTGGAGAAGGTATTTGCCGGAACGAATGTTACTTATTCTGTTTTAGATAAAAAAATAATTCTTTCTACAGAAGGAACTAAAGCTGTTAAACAGGCTTCTACAGTGGTAAGTGGTACGGTACTGGATGCGACAGGTGAACCTATTATCGGTGCCAGTGTAGTAGAAAAAGGTACAACAAACGGTACTGTTACCGATATGGATGGTAAATTTACTTTGACTGTAAGTTCGGCTAAAGCGGAATTGGAAGTTTCTTATATTGGTTATAAGACACAGACTTTGAAATCTCAGGCCGGCAAGCCATTGTCTGTTACTATGAGTGAAGATACGGAAATGTTGGATGAAGTTATTGTTGTCGGTTATGGTACAATGAAGAAAAAAGACTTAACCGGTGCTGTTGCATCTGTGAAGATGGACGATGCTCCTGTGGGTACGGTATCTACTATCAGTCACGCTTTGGCAGGTAAGGCAGCCGGTTTGCAAGTAAATATGGTAAGTGCACAGCCGGGTAGTGGTTCTAACTTCCGCATCCGTGGTGCTGCTTCTGTCAATGCCGGTAACGATCCGTTGGTGATTATCGATGGTTTTCCGGTAAATCCGACTTCGGACGATGCTATTAAAACGGGTAAATATGATGCGGGTAGTTCGGATAATATTTTGGCTTCTATCAACCCGAATGATATTGAGTCTATCGAGGTCTTGAAGGATGCCAGCTCTACAGCTATTTATGGTGCACGTGCCGGTAATGGTGTAATCATCATCACTACTAAAAAGGGTAAAACAGGTGCTCCGAAAGTGACTTATTCCGGTACGGCTACTGTTCAGACACTGGCAAGTGATTATGATATGTTGGGTGCTCAAGACTTTATGATACAATCCAATCGCTATGCCAAGGAAGAATGGATGAGAGCGAACGGTATCGGTGTATATGGTGGAAAAAAACCGAAGGTGAGGCTTCTACTGCTTATAAGCCTTATTATACAGATGCTCAAATCAATGCTCCTGCCCATAATACAGATTGGTTTGACGAAATTACCCGTACAGGTTTTCAGACTCAACATAATATATCTGTTACAGGCGGTACTGAATCAACCAAATATCTGGTTTCAGGAAACTTCTTCAAGCAGAACGGTGTAGTGAAGAATAATGATATGGAACGCTATACGGGTCGTATTAATTTGGAACAGAAGGTTAGTAAGTATGTTAATTTAGGTGTTAACATGACTTTGTCCAGAAATCAAACCAATAACGTGCCTTTAGGTTCGGGACAGAATGAGAATGCAAGTATTATGGTGGCTGCTGCACAGTTTAATCCGCTGTTACCGATCAAAGATGAAAACGGGGATTACACATTGAACTCTCAGGCTGCTTTCTTGCCTAATCCGGTATCATTGCTGGAAATCACAGACAAAACAATGAAAGAGAGATTGCTTGCTACTGCGTTTGTTGAAGTGAAGCCTATTCAGGATTTGACTTTGAAGGCTAATTTCGGTATTGACCGTAACTACCAGAAGCGTAGTGTTTATATGCCCAAGACTACTTTGTATGGTCAGAAGAAAGGCGGACAAGCCGATATTGCTCAATATGACAAATCGGATTATTTGATGGAACTTACTGCTAATTATACCAAGAGATTGGGAGATCATAATTTTAGTGTTTTGGCAGGTTATTCATTCCAACGTTTTACAGATGAGTCATTGTATGCCGGCAACAGCCAGTTCTTGATTGACGGTTTCTTATATAATAATTTGGGGAGCCGGAGCTTATCCGAAACCTTCTGTGGGCTCTTCGGCCTCAAAAGATGAAATGGCATCTTTCTTTGGTCGTGTAAATTATTCATATAAAGATCGTTATTTGCTGACTGCTACGTTGCGTGCCGATGGAGCTTCCAACTTTGCAGAAAATAATCGTTGGGGGTATTTCCCGTCGGTAGCTTTGGGCTGGAGATTTACCGAAGAAGAGTTTATGAAACCGATGACTTCTGTTCTTTCTAATGGTAAATTACGTGTCAGTTTCGGTCAGACCGGTAACTCTAATATCGGTAACCGTGCTATCAGTTACTATCAGACCGGTAATAACAATGAATTCGGTGGCACAGAGTCTATTGGCGTGTATTTGAGTCAGATGGGTAATCCTGATTTGAAGTGGGAAACTACTACAGAATGGAATGTTGGTCTTGATTTGGGATTCTTCAATAACCGCTTGAATGTAACTGCTGAATATTTCCGTAAGGTAGTTTCCGATTTGCTGGCTGAACGTAGTTTGCTCACTTTTAATGAGGCAGATAAAATTGCCGCCAATATAGGTAAAACCCAAAGTCAGGGATTTGAATTGACAATAAACACTACTAACTTTAACTCAAAGGATTTTAGTTGGAATACAGACTTTACTTTCTCATTCTATCGTGATAAATGGAATACTCGTGATGCAAGCTGGAAGCCTGCTGCTTATTCACAGTATAATGCTCCTATCCGTTATATGTACGGATATCTTTCAGACGGTTTGATTCAGCCCGGAGAAACAGTAGACTATATGCCGGGTTCACTGCCGGGACAGGTAAAGATTAAAGATATTAATGGTTATGTATATAATGAGGATGGTTCTGTTCAGGTAGATAAACACGGTATTCCTTTGAAGTCCGGTAAACCTGATGGTAAATTGGATGATGCCGACAAAGTAATATACGGAAGTTCGGACCGGGTTATTTGATGGGATTGAATAACACTATCCGTTATAAGAACTTTGATTTTAATATTTATTTCTATGGACAATTCAATGTCTTGAATGCCGGTTCTTATAAAGACCTTTGGTTGACAGGTGCTAACGGTATGACAGGTATTGTAAATATGTATCGTGGTTACAATATGCCTACCAGTGCAGCGGAAGTATGGACACATGATAATCAGTCTGCTTCTCGTCCCGGTTATTTCCAGAACAAGAGTACTTGGGGAATTGGTGACTATTATCTGCAAAAAAGCTGGTTTGTACGTTGCCGTAATATAACTGTGGGTTATACTATCCCGGTTAAAAAGGCATTGTCGAGCATTCGTGTTTATGCAGATATCAATAATCCGTTTACTATTACTCCGTATGACGGTCTCGACCTTGAGACAGATAATTCTGTTTGGGCATATCCTAACGTACGAAGCTTTAGCTTAGATTGGATATTACATTTTAATAACCTATAAAAGATAAGATTGAAATGAAAAAAGATATTATCAATATTTTCCGTAGTATTGGCTGCGACTGCATTTTTGTCCTTCTTGCACTAATCTGGAGTCTGAAATGTATAATGTGATTAATCCCGGTATATTTCCTAAAAATGAAGAAGATGCGAAGGCTTTGGTGACTTCTGCCGCTTATGCTCCTTTCCGTTCGAACTGGTATAGCGGATTGTATGCTTCTTCGCAGGGAGGTATTCATGTCATCAGTGATATGAGTACTGATATCGGTGATTGTCAGTGGGATGATGCAGTTTGGCCGGATATGATTCAGATGAATTTTACAGCCAATTCCGGTGGGCTGACTACTACTTACAGTACTTATATCCGCGATATAAGTAAAATGACTTTAACTATGGAGCGTATTGTCAACGTTCCCATGAATGAGGAAGTGAAAGCACGTTTGGATGCAGAATTGCATTGTGGACGTGGGTGGTTGGCTTATATCCTTTATGATATGTATGGTCCTATTCAGATTGCTTCTTTGGATTTGTTGAATAATCCATTGTCTGATGAAGTAGCTCCTCGTGTATCGCGGGAGGAAATGGTGAAATTCATTGAAGACGATTTGAAGGCTGCCATTGCTGTTCTTCCGGCAACTTATAAAGTATCGGATACGAATTATGGCCGCTTTACCAAAGGGTTGGCCTATACTGTATTGATGAAACTTTTATATGCATGAACAGAATTGGGCAAAAGCTGTAGAATGTGGTCGTGAATTGATGAAGCCGGAATATGGTTATAGGTTGATGGATAACTATAAGGATATTTTTACATTGGAGAATGAAGGCAATGCTGAAACAATTTGGGCATGTGTTTGCAGTCGCAGTGTGAATCAGCAGATGTGGCTGGCTCATGTTATTTCCAGCGAGTACCCGACTAAAAATCCAAATATCCAAAAATGGGGCGGCTATCGTGTTCTTTTGGGATTTTTATCATACTTTCGATTCGGCTGACAAGCGTTTGGAAGTATTGGTAGGCGACTTTGTTGCAGAAGACGGAACTCACTATAATGAAGAAAATCCCGGTTCTGTATTGATAAAAGGCGCAATGCCTGTTAAGTATGGTGAAGATCCTGATGCTACCGGCGAAGAAAGTCAGGTTGACTGGATTGTATACCGTTATGCCGATGTGCTTACTTTGTTGGCTGAGGCGATTGTTCGCGAAGGTAATACTGTGACTCCGGAAGCTGTAGAACTGCTGAATATGGTACATACACGTGCCGGACTTCCTGCTTACACTATGGCTGACTTTGCCGGAGCTGATGCCTTCCTTGAAGCGGTGCTGACAGAGCGCGGACATGAATTATGGTTTGAAGGTGTTCGCCGTTCGGATTTGATTCGTTATGGAAGATATATTGAGTATGCTCGCAAATACAAACAGTCGCCCACAGCACAGGATTATATGACCCTGATGCCGCTGCCGCAAAGTGTAATAGACGAGAGTAAAGGTAAGATTATCCAAAATCCCGGATACTGATAATTAAGATAAAGAGGCTGCTGGGAAAATAAATCCGCAGCCTTTTTTAGACTATATCTTTTATTTATACCTTTGACTCTCTAATCTAATATCTCATTATTATGAAACAGCGTTTGTTGGCTTTGGATGTGCTTCGCGGACTGACGATAGGAGGCATGATACTGGTGAACAGTCCCGGAACATGGAGTTATGTTTATCCCCCTTTATTACATTCTTCCTGGAATGGTTTGACGATGGCGGACGTCATTTATCCTTTGTTTATGTTTATGATGGGAATGTCCATGTATATTTCTCTGAAGAAATTCTCCTTTACTTTGGATAAGGCGTTATTTCTGAAAATTATTCGTCGTACTTTTCTTATTTTTATTATCGGTACATTTATTTATGGTACCGCTACTTTTCTGGGCACATTGCGTGAGGCGTCTCTGCAACCCGATTTTGTTGGCAGCCCTTGGAAGGCGGCTTTTGCATCGCTGGCTCATGTACGCATATTGGGTGTGTTGCAACGCCTTGCATTGTGTTATGGAATAGGCTCATTGCTGGTCACTACGGTCCGCCATCGTTATATCCCTTATCTGGTGGCAGTCATTTTGATTGTATATTATGGAATCTTGTTGGTCGGCAATGGATTTGTATACGGCCCGGAGAATATTCTTTCTCATGTGGATAAGTCTGTACTGGGGTTATCACACATGTATAATGACCGGGGAATAGACCCGGAGGGAGTGTTGAGTACGATTCCTTCTATTGCCCAAGTTCTGATAGGTTTCTGGTTTGGAAAGATTTGCATGGAGACCCCCGATATGAAAGATAAGTTGAACCGTTTGTTCCTTTATGGAGCTATGGGGCTGATAGCGGGCTTTCTGCTACAGGATGTATGTCCTCTGAACAAAAAGGTGTGGTCGCCTACATTTGTGTTGGTTACTTGCGGTTTTTCTGCTCTTCTTTTGTCTATTCTGCTGTGGTATATCGATGTGACGAAGAAATATCAGAGGACTTGGATTTTGCCATATTTGGTGTAAATCCGTTGTTTTGCTATGTACTTAGTGAGATATTATATATATTAGCTGACAGTTTACCACTGCAAGAACAGAATATGCACGACATTATATATGCCGGTTTATCCGGTTGGTTGGGTGATAATGCCTTTACTTCATTTGTCTATGCTTTTCTTTTTGTGGGAGTTGTATGGTTGGTCGGAGCATATTTATATAAAAAGAAGATTTATATAAAGATCTGATGGAATTAATAAAGCATTCATTAATGGTTGGTTATTGATTATGAATAAATTATTGTTATGTGTGTTAGCTTTGGGCATGTCTTCCATGACTTTTGCCGGTAATGAAAATGTATTTGATCCTCCTGTTATGGGCTGGAGCTCGTGGAATACCTATCGGGTGAATATCAATGAGGCTTTGATAAAGAAGCAGGCCGATGCCATGGTGCAGAAAGGTTTGAAAGATGCAGGTTATAATTATGTCAATGTAGATGACGGATTTTTTGGTTGGCGTGATGAGCACGGCACGATGCAGACTCATCCGGAACGTTTTCCGAACGGACTGAAAGGGGTGGCAGACCATATTCATTCTTTGGGACTGAAAGCCGGTATTTATTCGGATGCCGGAAGCAATACTTGCGGTTCCATTTGGGATAAGGATGTCAACGGAGTAGGTTCGGGCTTGTATGGTCATGAGCATCAGGATGCCGATTTATACTTCAATGAATGGGGGTTCGATTTCATTAAGATAGATTATTGCGGTGCTTCTCAGGAGTTGAGTCTGGATGAGGAAAAACGATATACGGAGATTCGCCGTGCTTTTGATAAAGTGGCGGGTAACCATGTTTCCATTAATGTGTGCCGATGGGCTTTTCCGGGTACATGGGCAAAGAATATCGGCTGCTCTTGGCGTATCAGTAGTGATATCCGCCCGGAATGGGGGTCGGTGAAATATATCATTGATAAGAATCTGTATCTTTCTGCGTATGCCGGAGACGGTCATTATAATGATATGGATATGCTGGAGATTGGCCGTGGACTGAAACCGGAGGAAGAAGAGGTGCACTTCGGTATGTGGTGTATCATGAGTTCTCCCTTGTTGATAGGCTGTGACCTGACAACGATTCCCGAGGCTTCTTTGAAACTCTTGAAGAATAAGGAACTGATTGCCTTAAATCAAGACCCGTTGGGATTACAAGCCTATGTGGTGCAGCATGAGAATAAGGGCTATGTGCTGGTAAAGGATATAGAACAGGAACGCGGCAAAGTGCGTGCGGTGGCTTTGTATAACCCTTCGGACAGTATTTGTGATTTCTCTGTTCCCATGAGTGTTTTGGAAATGGGAGGTAAAGTGAAGATGCGTGATTTGGTGAAGCAAAAAGACCTTAAAAGGCAGTTCAGGGGACACTGAACCGGCAATTGCCTGCACATAGTGTCCTGATTTTGCGTATGGAAGCAGAGCAGCGTCTTGAACCTGTGCGTTATGAGGCTGAGTGGGCTTATTTGCCTTGTTTTAATGATTTGGGACTGCGCCCGAAAACCATTCTGTATGCACCTATGAAGGAAGCGTCCGGGGGATGAAGGTCAGCTATCTGGGGGAGGACGTGCCGAAAACTATGCCGAATGGAATAAAGTATATAGTGAAAAGGGCGGAATGTATGAAATGACCATCCAATATGTGCCTCATGCAGACCGCAAACTGGAAATTAAAGTAAACAATGAAAAGAGTATCCTGCTGAAAGACCTTGCCGGAACCGATGGACAGCAGCTTGCTTCCGTAACAGTGCAGGTGCGTTTGAAGCCGGAAATAATGTAGTCCGTATGGGAAGCCCTTATTGCTGGGCACCCGATATCGACTGCTTTACTCTGAAGAAAATAGAATAATAGGATTTATACCATGAAGAAAAAGTTGTTTGATTATAGGAACCTTGTTATGGGGAATGAGTGCTTTTGCACAGACTACAATATGGAAACGCAGTGGATGGGAATGTCGTATTTCGGATAAAGGGACATTGGAGCAGATTGTTTTTAAAGGCAGTCAGCGTAATGATACGGTGCCTTTTTTCCATGATAAGAGTAATATGGGGCCCAGTTTCTACGCCAATATGGGTAACGGGAATATAAAAGCGGACTGGATACCGGATGGATATCGGTCTTACCGTGCAACCATCGATGGTGTAGAGTGCCGTCTTACTTATAAAGAATGGAAAGGACAGCCTGCTATGGAGGTTATATTGGAAAACAAGGGAAATGTTCCTTTTCAACCCGTAAAGGCAGGATTGAAATTGGGGATTGATACTTATATGGATAAGTATCCCGATTGGTTCGGTAAGTATTTTCCAACGCTGATGATGAACGAGAAAACTCATTTCTATGGTTATCTTCAGACTCCGTCGGGACATACATTGGGTGTTGTCTCACCGCAGCCTGTTGCATCATGGAGCGTGGATTATAACTTGGGATATCAAGACCCCGCTCCTCATTGGTTTATGGGACATCGTATCGAATCCCTGAACCTTGATTTGATGAATGCACTGCCTTTGCCTCAGCATTGTCCGCAAGATTTGTGGATTTTGAAACAAGGGGAACGTAAAACGTGGACGATTGCCTTTGTTGATATCAATACTCCGGGCGAATTTGAAGAAACGATTCATAAGGTGGCCGGTGTGCCTATGATTCGTATGCCTCAAACGGTGTATCAGCCTAAGGAGACTGCAACATTTGAAGTACTTGCAGCCGCTCCGACTGTCGAAGTGACAGATAGTGAAGGAAAGCTTCAGAAGGTTACAGTGAAAAGTAAATCGGGTCATGTGAAGGAGGTATCTTGTATGCTTCCCTCGGTGGGACTGTATACAGTGAAGGTTACAGACGGTGACAAGCAGTCGCAAGGTGTATTGTCTGCCCACGCTTCTTGGGAATGGACTATGGAGCGTGCCAGAGAAGGTGCATTGAAATATCATCAGAAAGCAACTTCCCATATTGAGAGTTGGTATGGTTTCCATTCTTCCTTTATTGCAGCCAGGTATTTCCCTGAAAAAGCAACTGGATGAGGCTTTGCGCAGTCGTTTTGATTATTTGTTCGGGCTGTTGCACGACCGGACAAAGATGGTGCCGTTATATCATGCCTCACGTATTCAGAATACATCGGGAACAATAGGATTGTTGGTTGATAAATATGAAGCCTATGGCGATGTAGAGGATTTGAAGAAGGCTTCTCGTCTGGCGGACTGGCTGATGAATACCTGGCAGCGTAAAGACGGAGCTTATGTAAACCATAATACGGTGTATACCAGCGTTATTTATGTAGCGAAAAGTATGTTGGAACTTACTTTGGTCGAACGTGAACTGGGTAAGACGGAGAGTGTGGAAAGAGGCTGCCGACCGTCACTATGCTTCTGCCAAACGTGCCATCGACCAGTTGGTGGCTTCACAAGGCGATTTTGAGACCGAAGGTGAGCTGACTTTTGAGGATGGTATGGTTTCCTGTTCGGCGCTTCAGATTGGTATGCTTGCATTGATGCAGCAGGATGAAAAGGAGCGCAAACATTATACGGATGCCATGTTACAGATATTGAACAGTCATGATTGTTCTGACTCAGTTGCGTGTTCCCGATGCCCGCCGTCGTGGAGGAACCATGCGCTATTGGGAGGCTCAATATGACGTGCAGATGTTGCCTAATATGTTCAACTCGCCTCACGGCTGGAGTGGCTGGCGTGGTTACGCTACCTATTATGCTTATCTGCTGACAGGTGAAGAACGTTGGTTGAAAGAGACATTTAATGCCATGGGAGCTTTCTCCAATTTGATTGATTTCCGTACGGGAGATTTACGTTGGGCTTTTGTGGTCGACCCGTATCTGAAAGTGAAGCAGGCTTGCAGTGCTGATACACATGTGACACAAGATTCATTGAGTTTTGGAAATCCACATCCTGAACTCTATGATACCCGTGAGTTTGTGATTGGTGAGCAATATGTAAATATGATTAGTGATTGGCAGACAGTCAATACACAGGATAATGATGTGCACGAGCTTTTTAAATGTATCGGTGAGACAATGTTGACCAATGCGTTTGTTGTAGAACGGCCCGATGGCGAAGTGATAGGCTATAACTGCCGGGTAACCCGTCAGGGAAACAAGCTGACCGTAAAAGCAAATGAAAAGCAGATAGTCAATCTGCACTGTAATTTGAGAAAAGCCTATACCGTATCATTCAATGGTAAAACTCAAGACCTGAAACAATCGTATTTGGGTTGGGCTTTTGGAAAGGACATTTATCTATAATTGATTCTATGATATGAAAACACACTCTTTGCTATTATTGCTTCTGTCTTTTGTACAGGTGTTTCCACTTTTTGGGGAAACACCTTACAAGGAAGAACGCCGGGTTATCTATTCCTCGGAAGCGCCGGAAAGACCTTATCTCTTGCAGCCCGGACATAGTTTGGAACAAACTGTATCATTTCCCAAACGTGCTTATCCCACTCGTAAGTTTCTGCGTGTAACGGGTGGAGTCAAGATGCCTGCTCCCTTTCAGGAACGTGGTGAAGAGATGTTCCGTCGAAGTGAGTTTTTTATTGATGACAATTTGGATTCTGTCGTTACTCGTAAAGATCGCTACTCCCTCTATTTCAAGGGAGAGAATGATGCTTTTGAGCGTTATGCCTACTTCCGCGTCATGGGAGAGGCACTTAAACCGGGGAAGCTGACTGTGCATCTTCCGGTGGTTCGTCGCCGGCAGCTGACTGTGGACGTTAAGGGTCGGTTCGGATTGGAACTGGAACTTTATTACAAGAAACCCGGACGGGCAGCGCAGGATATTTTTGATACTCCCGACAGTGTGTTGTTTGTGCCTGTCCCTGTCGGCACGGGAAAGTATCAGGATGTCAGCCATACTTTTACATTGCCCGATAACGTGGCTTGCGCTCTGCTGTGTGCAGGAGGAAGCGGTTTCAGTGGTGAATGTTGGCTGGAAGCGCCCCGTTTGGAACAGAATGGCAAAACTGTGTGGCATGTCCCTTTCACCAAGTTTGCACAGAAAGCGAGTCAGGTGGATTATTGGGTAGGATGTAATCTGGCGACTCGCAGTTGGCCGCGCTGGAGGCTGGAATTTGATGGTCGGGAAGTATTCGAGGGAAATATCTTTGACCGTGCTTCCAATGTGGCCGATTTCTATATCCTTTTGCCCGGAGACCTGCAGGGAACAGGCTGTTTTAAGCTCTCTTTGTTGAAAGAGCCTCACCGGGCTGCTTTTCCTTACGAAGTGCGCACGTTGGAGGTGATTGAAGAGACTGCCCGTGACTTTGAAATTATTTCAGTTCCTAAGTATGTTTCCAAGTCCGCTTCTTTCGGCGTGTTGATTGAGACAAACCGTCCGAATGTGACATTGCAAGTAAAGAGCGATGCCGCTCTGCAACCGGCCACGCAAGAGGTCCGATTTAAAGAAGCCGGACTGCATGTTGTAGAGTTCAGGGCGGATTCTTGTCTGACCGATGTGAAGATGGAATTCAGCGACGGTAGCCGTAGCGAGTCTGCTGCGATAGAACAGATTGTGGAACGGGCTCCCGAAAACATCTATATTTCTTCAGGAGATGAAATCTATATCGACAAGCAATATACTCCATACAGTTATTTCTTTAAATGGTATATATCGCAACGTGTAGGCAACTGGTATCAGTTCCGCCCCTCTTACCAATGGAGTGGATGCCGTATCACCGACCCGGAAATAATTGGTTATTATACCCATTTGCTTGATGGTTTGAAGATACCATACGCATGGCAGGCAGAAGGCAGAACCTTGGCAGGTAGTCGCCTGAATCCGTCGAATGAAGAACTTGCCTCCCCCATGTTCCGTGGAAAACAAGCCCATGAGAATGACGGTGGTTACTATTATTGGCAACATTTCAAATATCAGGGATTGCATTCGGACATGGCTGCCCGTAATCGTCCCTGGGGAGGTATCTTTGCAAAGCATCGTCCTATTTATACAGACCACGGCACATTTATCCATTATGATACGGAGGCTGTGACCGATATGGCGGACGGAGCCCGCAAACTGGTATCCAACTTGCGCTACTCTAAAGGAGAAAGCGTGCGTCATACAGGTCCGTCTTCACTATTTCGTTATTTTTATCAGGCAGGTTATGAATGGGTGGGAGCCGAACAAATGTATGGACCTGAAGAGACGATACTTTCTGCTTTGCGTGGTGCGTCTTTGGCATACAGTCGTCCGACATACGGCTCGTTGCATGCCATGCAATGGGGAAGCGGTCCTTTCACCGACCCTAAACATTCGTTGCGTCTCTATCTTTCACTGGCTGTGGCTTATATGCACGGTTCTTCACATATAAATACGGAAGAAGCTTTGTGGACAGATGAATTTATGAACGACCGTTATTCTCCGTCGGGCAAGGAACATCTGGCAGCACAGCATCGTGTCCTTGATTTTATTGAAACACATAGCCGTCGTGGAGAGTTTCATAGCAATATTGCTGTGATTCAGGGACGGAATGATGCATGGAAATCTTTTGGGCGTGGCAGTTTGTGGTCACAAGAAGGCGAGAAATGGAAATTCAACAAGGCTTGCGAAAGTTTTGACTTGCTGAAAGTGTTTTATCCCGACCACATCATTGACGGATGCGGTCCCGAAGGATGGTTTACCTCTACGCCTTACGGTCCGGTGGACTTGCTGCCGGTTGAGGCTCCGCAAGATGTAATGAACCGCTACAAAGCCATGATTTTCTTGGGATGGAACACATATGACAAAGGTGATTTTGAACGTATCCGCGATTATGTCTTTCATGGAGGAACACTGATTTTGTCTGCTGCCCATATCAATGCCTGTCTGCAACCGGATGAAAAGCCTTGTTTTCCGCAGGATGATGCACCCGTTCGTGAACTGTTGGGAGAAGACTATCGGAGCCTGATGCAACAAACAACATTGAACTATGGCAAAGGAAAGGTCATCTATTTCCCGGAAGCCCTTTATCCGGCAGAGGATAAACTGAAGGTAGCCTATATAAAAGTGATGCAGGATATTGCCGCTTCAACAGTTCATCCGGAGGCGGAGAACGGTTGGATAGAGGCAGCTCCGTCGGTAGGATTTACGGCATGGCAGGACGGTGAACGTCGCACGCTTTATGTTTTGAATACGGATTGGCAGAGTGATGAGGAAACGCATCCTTATACCTTTATCTATGGAAAGGGTAAGTTCCGCTTATCTATAGCCCGTTATCAACTTGGCACGATTCATTGTGCGGCTCAGTTGGCGGCAGCTCCGTCAAGTAATACCACCGATGTACTTTCTATTGTGAAAGAGTCTGACGGATGGACGGTGAGGGTTCAGACTACCGGTCCCGATACCGTTAAATTTATGTTTGCAAGCAATGGTTTGGAGAAAGAAGTTTCTTTCTCTTCTCCCGGTATACACGTTTACAAGTTGTCTTTATAAACAGCATATTAACTTCTAAATCATAAAATGAACATGAGAACGATTTGTCTTATTTGCATGCTCTGTCTGGCAGTGGTTGTTAAAGCGGCTTCTCCCATACAAGGCTTATTGGAACGCATTGATAAAGGAGCTTCGCGCAAGTTTGTCATTGAGCAGGTGAAGTCACCGACCGATTTCTTTGAATTAGACCAAAAAGGTGATAAAGTAGTGATTCGTGGCAATAATTATGTGAGCATTGCCACAGGAGTGAACTGGTACTTGAAATACTATGCAGGTATTCAACTTTCGTGGAATGGGATGACGGCGCAACTTCCTGCCGTTCTTCCGGCCGTGCCTCAGAAAGAACGTCATGAAACGGATTTGAAGTATCGTTATGACTTTAATTATTGTACCTATTCCTATACCATGGCATTTTGGGACTGGGATCGTTGGGAGAAGGAAATTGACTGGATGGCATTGCATGGCATCAATCTTCCTTTGGCAGTGGTAGGTGCAGATGTGGTGTGGTATAATGTATTGACCAAACTGGGCTATACCAAAGACGAAATCAATGAATTTATTGCCGGTCCTGCTTTTCAGGGATGGTGGTTAATGAATAACCTGGAAGGTTGGGGCGGTCCTAATCCCGATAGCTGGTATAAAACAACGTGAAACTTTACAGAAACAAATCTTGAAGCGTATGCGTGAATATGGCATCCGGCCGGTATTGCCGGGTTATTCTGGCATGGTTCCTCACAATGCCAAAGAGCGTTTAGGGCTGAATGTTTCCGATCCGGGCTTGTGGTGCGGTTATCGGCGTCCTGCTTTCTTGCAGCCCACCGACCCACGTTTCAACGAAATTGCCGACCTTTATTATAAGGAGATGAGTCGTCTTTACGGCAAAGCCGATTTTTATAGCATGGACCCCCTTCCACGAAGGAGGCAATGTGGCAGGTGTCGATTTGGATGCTGCAGGCCAGGCCGTTTGGGGAGCAATGAAAAAGGCAAATCCGAAAGCTGTCTGGGTGGCTCAGGCATGGCAGGCGAATCCTCGCCAAAAGATGATTGAAAATCTTCCTGCCGGAGATTTGATTGTGCTCGACCTTTTTGCCGAGAGCCGTCCTCAATGGGGTGATCCTGAGTCTACCTGGTATCGTAAGGAAGGCTTCGGCAAGCATGACTGGCTTTACTGTATGCTGCTGAACTATGGTGGCAATGTAGGTCTGCATGGAAAGATGAAGCATGTCATCGATGAGTTCTATAAGGCAAAAACATCTTCTTTCGGCAAGACAATGAAAGGAGTGGGTATGACTATGGAAGGTTCGGAAAATAATCCGGTAATGTTCGAGCTGTTGTGTGAACTACCTTGGCGTCCGGCCCGGTTTGATAAAGATGAATGGTTGAAAAACTATACAGTGGCGCGTTATGGCAAGGCCGACAAAGCGGTTCAGGATGCATGGCTGCTATTGAGTAACACCATCTATAACTGTCCGGCAAAGAATACCCAGCAGGGGACACATGAATCCGTTTTCTGCGGACGTCCGGATTACGATGTTTATCAGGTGTCCAGCTGGAGCGAGATGGAACCTTATTATAAACCGGAAGATATTATCCGTGCGGCAGGCATAATGCTTTCGGCAGCTGACCGTTTCAAGGGGAATAATAATTTTGAGTATGACTTGATAGATATTGTCCGTCAGGCAGTGGCAGAAAAGGGGCGTTTGGTTTATCCCATTATGATAGATGCATATAAGGCAGGAGAAAAGGAACTGTTTGCAGCCTCTTCACAACGTTTCCTCGATTTGATTCTTTTGCAGGATAAATTATTGGCTGCCCGTCCTGAATTCAAGGTAGGCACATGGATTGAGAAAGCACGCAACTTGGGCACGACTCCCGAGGAAAAAGATTTGTATGAATGGAACGCACGCGTGCAGGTTACTACATGGGGAAATCGTGTGGCAGCTGATGAAGGCGGACTACGCGACTATGCACACAAAGAATGGAACGGTCTGTTGCGTGATTTCTATTATAACCGTTGGAAGGTGTGGATTGACCGGCAAAAGGCACAGCTGAATGGTGCGCCGGTGAAGGCAATAGATTTTTATGCCATTGAGGAACCGTGGACAAAGCAGACAAATCCTTATTCTTCTCAAGCCGAAGGCGATGTGATAGAGGTAGCCAAGGAAGTATATGCCAAGATTACCGAATAGGTTATCATTATAATATTCTCTTTCCCTATGCAGAATTGATTTTTATCTCTCACTGCTCTCACCCTTATTTCGAAACGACAATGTACAGGGCGTTTCAGGGTGAGAGATAGGGGTGAGAGATTCCTTCAAAGGTGAGAGCATATCTCTTATTTTTGTCCAAAGTTGCATTATTTGTATGTTTTTCCCTATGTAAGTATGTGCAGACACCTTCTTTTCCGCTTTCCATAGCGTACGTTCGCATGATGTTTTTCATACGGTTAAACAACCTGTTTCATGCAGTTGAAACAGGTTGTTTCATTAGGGAAACACATTGATTCGGACTAATGTATATTTCATCCTGGCCGAACGTATGGAAGGTCACGTTTATTGTTTTTGCTTTGAACTGCTAATCGAATGAGAGAAAATCTTATCAGTCTTGTAAAAAGAAGAAACATTGTTTGAGCTTTATAAAGAAAATGTCTGTACCTTTGTCGAAAGGTCTATGAAAAAGAATAAAATACGTCATTTATAAACTATTAGAGCAATGTATTCTATCATTAAATGTTATTTGCGGCATATACTTGCTGTATGTGTGGTGTCTTTGTGCGTAATGACAGGCACTGCCGCTTCGTCGGTGAAACTGGATGTGGACTGGCCACAGTTTATGAGTAAACAGGACATGGTGTGGGAAACACTTCCTGAGTATTGGTATGAATCAGCCTATATGGGTAACGGTATGTTGGGGCTGATGATTTATAAGGAACCGGGACAGAACTATATTCGGTTGGAAAACAGGAAACTGTGCAGTACACGACCATCGGAAGGGTAAGAACGACTTGTTCAGCATCGGACGTCTGCTGACCGGACATTTTGCTTTGCATCCGAAAGGTGAGATTTTGGATGGAAAGATGCGGGTGGACTTATGGAATGCCGAGACTACTGCCGACATTGTCACTAAACAAAAGGAAAAATTCATTTACATAGCTTCGTGCATAGCGATAAGATGATTATCGTCACCAAGACCACTACCGAAGGCGAGGAAAAAGATTTCCGTTGGGAATGGGTGCCGGCTCCTTCAGAAAGCCCGAGGTATCTGTTTGCCAAAGGAGAGGGCAATTGGATTAAAGTGCCCGAAGATTATCCGCTTAATCCGGCTCCCGAAGTAACCGGAACAGAAAAGGAAGGAATGTCTTATCAGAAACTTCAGGCGGGAGGCGAGACGGCGGTTGCATGGAAAGAAACCGTGAAAAAAGGAGAACGTGTGCTGTGGGTGAATCTTACTCATTCTTATCCCGAATCCAATGCCCGTGAAATCAGCCGGAACGAGCTGGAGGATGCATTGCGGTGTGGATATAAGAATTTGCAGAAGACGCATCGTCAATGGTGGAATGCTTATTATCCTGCCAGCTTCCTTACATTACCCGAAGGTGTGAAGGAGAATTTCTATTGGATACAGATGTATAAATTAGCTTCGGCGACGCGTGCCGACAGAGCGTTGATAGATTGCACCGGTCCGTGGCTCACCAAGACACCGTGGCCGAATGCGTGGTGGAATCTGAATGTGCAGTTGACTTACTGGCCGTTGAATGCTTCCGACAGACTGGATTTGGCTGCTTCTTTGGAGAATGCTCTTTATAATAATGTGGAACAGTTGCGAAAGAATATCCCGGAAGCGTATCGGCATGACGCTTTGGGACTGGGGCGTACCAGCAACTTCTATTGCGCTACAGAGCCGGTCGGTATTCCCGAGTGAGTAAAACGGCCGAAGTGGGGCTGCTCACTTGGGCTTGTCACAATCTTTGGTTGATTTATCGTCATAAGATGGATGATGCACTTCTGCGCGATAAGTTGTTTCCGCTATTGAAGGGGGCAGTAAATTATTACCTGCATTTCTTGCAGAAGGAAGAGGACGGGAAGCTGCATCTTCCTGCTACTTATTCTCCCGAATATGGAAGTGCAGAGGATTGTAATTTCGATCTTTCCCTGCTTCGCTGGGGATGTCTGACTTTGATACAATCGGCAGAGAGATTGAAGATAGACGATCCGTTACTTCCTAAATGGAAAACCGTATTGGAGGAGCTGACTCCCTATCCGATGGACGAAAACGGGCTGTTTATCGGGCGGAATACGCCTTATGCGTTTTCACACCGGCATTATTCGCATCTCCTGGCGGCTTATCCATTGTATACATTAAACAAAGAACACCCTGAAGATGTGGATCTTATTGAGAGATCTCTTCATTTCTGGCAATCGAAGACAGGAGCTCATCAGGGTTATTCATTGACCGGAGCTTCTTCCATCTCATCTGCACTGGGAAAAGGGAATGATGCATTGGCTTATTTGAATAAACTGTTTGGACGTTTTTTGAGTGTGAATACATTATATAGAGAATCTGGACCGGTTATTGAAACACCATTGTCGGGTGCGCAGTCTATACACGATATGTTGTTGCAGAGTTGGGGAGGCAAGATAAGGGTTTTCCCTGCCGTACCGGATGCATGGCAGGATGTGGCTTTTGACGGGTTGCGGACAGAAGGAGCTTTCAAGGTCTCTGCCAATCGGAAAGCCGGGAAAACGGAATTTATACAGGTGAAGAGTTTGGCCGGAGAACCTTGTATCCTTGTAACGGATATCGCACGGCCTTTCTTTAAAGGCAAGCGCCATCTGGAAGTAAAGCAGTTGGATGAGCATACTTATCAAGTTGATTTACAGAAAGGCGAGGAGATGCTGGTTTATCCCGAAGGTACTTCACCTGATTTGATTATTCGTCCTATTCAGAACACTTCCATTCACTGTTTTGGAAAGAAGCTGAAAGATAAAAAATAACCTGTCATGGGAGTGTGTCAAAACTAAAACGACCTATCGTCAACTGTAGGGGCAGGGTTTGCCTGCCCGAACCAACGGGCACGACCTTGGGAGTAATACACAAAGCAAGCTGTTTTCGGGCGAGCGAACCTCGCCCCTACTAGCAAAATGATAACATTAGCAATGTTTTGACACATCCCCATTGATTGGCATAGGCACGGATTACATGAGTATTTTTTCAATCACTTGCGGGAAGTGCTCATACTCCAACGCATGCACTCGTGCAGCTAAAGTTTCCGGTGTGTCATCGGGCATGACGGGACATGTAGCTTGAAATATGGTATCCCCTTCGTCGTAATGTCCATTGATGAAATGAATGGTGATTCCGCTTTCTTTTTCCGCTGCGGCAATGACAGCCTCATGCACACGGTTGCCATACATCCCTTTGCCGCCGAACTTAGGAAGAAGAGCGGGATGAATATTTACTATTTTATTCGGATAATCATGCAAAATATCATCGGGTACTCTTAGCAGGAAACCTGCCAAGGCGATAAAATCTGTTTGATAGCGGTGCAGTACTTCCAAAGCTCTACCCTCTGTAAAATCCTGAGCCGGAATAAATTCGGTAGGAATTCCCAGTTTATCAGCTCGATTCAATACGCCGGCTTGTGCTTTATTGGTTATGACAACCACTACTTTTGCCGTTTTTCTCTCTGAAAAATACCGGATAATATTCTCGGCATTTGTTCCTTCCCCTGATGCTAAAATTGCGATTCTCTTCATAACTTTACTGGTTTTGGTGCACATAAAACAAAAAAATGTGCAAAAATTTGCATTTATTTGCCTGAATATTTGCGCAGCCCAAGAAATATTTATTCCTTTGCAACCGCAAAGAAAATAAAATTATTCGATTAATTAACTAAAATTTGAAAGTTATGTCTGAAATTGCAGAAAGAGTAAAAAACATCATCGTTGATAAATTGGGTGTAGAAGCATCAGAAGTTACTACAGAAGCTAGCTTCACTAATGATCTGGGTGCAGACTCATTGGATACTGTAGAATTGATCATGGAATTCGAAAAAGAATTCGGTATTTCTATTCCTGATGATCAGGCTGAAAAGATTGCTACTGTTGGTGACGCTGTTTTCTTATATTGAAGCTAACGCTAAGTAATTATCCTTATTTTATAATATGGAATTAAAAAAGAGTTGTAGTAACAGGTCTTGGTGCGCTTACTCCGGTGGGTAACACTGTTGCCGAAACATGGGAAAACCTTGTGAACGGTGTCAGCGGAGCAGGACCTATTACTCATTTCGATGCGTCTAAATTCAAAACACAGTTTGCTTGTGAGGTAAAGGGTTCAACGGGAGATTTTTATCGACCGCAAAGAGGTGCGCAAGATGGATTTGTATACACAATATGCCATTGTTGCCGCTAAAGAAGCAATTGCAGACTCGGAAATGGACCTCGAAAAAGAAGATCTGAATAAAATCGGAGTAATATATGGTGTAGGTATCGGTGGTATTCATACTTTTATGAAGAAGAAGTGTTGGGCTATGCTCAGACAAAAGATACTATCGGACCGAAATTCAGCCCGTTCTTCATTCCGAAAATGATTGCTGATATCGCATCCGGACAGATTTCTATCATGTATGGTTTTCATGGACCTAACTTTACAACGACCTCTGCATGTGCATCTTCATCAAATGCTATCGCTGACGCATTTAACTATATCCGTTTGGGTAAAGCAAATGTGATTGTAGCCGTGTGGTGCAAGCTGCCATCTTCCCGCGCCGGTGTAGGTGGTTTTAATGCTATGCATGCTCTTTCTACCCGCAATGACGATCCTCAGCATGCCTCTCGTCCATTTAGCGCAAGCCGTGATGGTTTTATCATGGGTGAAGGTGCAGGATGTTTAATTTTGGAAGAACTGGAACACGCCAAAGCACGTGGAGCTAAGATTTATGCAGAACTTGCCGGTGTAGGTGCTTCTGCTGATGCTCACCATCTTACAGCTTCTCATCCCGAAGGATTGGGAGCAAAATTAGTGATGCTTAATGCTTTGGAAGATGCAGAAATGAAGCCCGAAGACATTGATTATATCAATGTTCACGGAACTTCTACTCCTGTAGGCGACGTTTCGGAAGCAAAAGCTATCAAAGACGTATTTGGAGAACATGCTTATAAGCTGAATATCAGCTCTACTAAGTCAATGACAGGTCACCTGCTGGGTGCTGCCGGAGCAGTAGAAGCTATTGCAAGCGTATTGGCTGTAAAGAATGACATTGTTCCGCCGACGATTAACCACGCAGAAGGTGATAACGATGAAAACATCGATTATGAGTTGAACTTTACGTTTAATAAAGCTCAAAAACGTACCGTAAATGCTGCGTTGAGCAATACTTTCGGTTTTGGTGGTCACAATGCATGTGTAATCGTGAAAAAATACGCTGAATAATCGTGTTTAGCAATATAACAGATAGGATAAGACTTCTTTTTCGTAAGGATAAGGAGTCTTATTTTCGTTTTTATAAGATGTTGGGTTTTTATCCCAGGAATATCAGCATCTATGAACAGGCTTTACTTCACAAATCTTCGTCTATAAAGTCTGAGCAGGGGCGTTTGCTTAATAATGAACGTCTGGAGTTTTTAGGAGATGCCATTTTAGATGCAGTGGTAGCAGATATTGTTTATAAGAAGTTTGAGGGAAAACGTGAAGGTTTTCTCACCAACACTCGTTCTAAAATTGTTCAACGCGAGACTTTGAACCGATTGGCTATAGAAATCGGTTTGGATAAGTTGATTAAATATTCTGCACGTCAGTCGTCTCACAACAGCTATATGTGTGGCAATGCGTTTGAAGCATTGGTCGGAGCTATTTATTTGGACAGGGGGTACCGTGCTTGTAAGCATTTTATGGAGCATCGTATTATCGGTCCTTATATTAATTTGGAAAAGATTTCACGAAAAGAGGTTAATTTCAAATCTAAATTGATTGAGTGGAGTCAAAAAAACCGTGTTGAGCTTACATTTGAACTGATTACTCAGTCGCATGATCAATGTTTCAGTCCGACATTTGAGAGTGAAGTGCTGATTGAGGGTATTCCGGCCGGAAGAGGAATCGGCTATTCAAAGAAGGAATCCCAACAAAGGGCGGCTCATGAGGCTATGGGCAAGATAAAGGACAGTGCTTTCATGGAAAGTGTCCTGGCGGCTAAATCGGTACGCGAGGCACCGCAGGAGGAGGTTATGCTTCCCCGGGAAGAAGCTGTAGAGACTGTAATCAGTGCTGTGTCCGAAGAAATCGGTATTTCTGAACTCAACGAACAAATTATCAGTGAAGCCGAGGAGATGGCTTTTAAGGAAGTGAAATAATTGCTTATTTGAATATACGCAAAAAGTCGGAATTATTTCCCTTCCTGTTTTCTTTTGAAATGAAATAATTCCGACTCTTATAGAGTTTTTAATCAATTCTTTACACTTCGTCCGGCCATGGACAGGGTTTGTTTGTGGCTTTAAAGCCGGGGCGTTGCCCTCCTACATTGCGTAAGTAGGTACCCAATTCCTTGGATAAGCGTTTAACAATATCAGGGTGTTGTGCGGCTACATCATGTTTTTCTCCGATATCTTCGGGGATATTAAACAGTTCCTTTTTTCCGGTCTCATAATAATAGACCAATTTCCATTCATCTTTTCGGATGGAGCAGTTCAGGTTGATGCCGGGACCGTTATTTCCCCATATATTCGGGAAATTCCATACGATTGCACGTCCTTTGGAAGGGTCTCCGGTCCCTTTTAGCAGCGGCATGAAACTGGTTCCGTCAAGCGGTTGTACAGTTCTATAATTTTGGACTCCTGCCATTTCGAGGATGGTAGGATAGAAATCTTCAATCATCAGATATTTGTCACAGCGGGTGCCGGGACTGACTACACCGGGCCATTTGACAATCATCGGCTCCCGGATACCCCCTTCGTATAAAGAGCCTTTCCCGCTGTTTAACGGATAGTTTTGGGTATGGAGTTCACCGTCACGCCATGCCGGTTCAGAAGCCAGTCCGCCGTTGTCGCTCATAAAGATAATAATTGTATTGTCTGCCTCATCATTCTTATCCAGCCAATCCATCAAGTCTCC
>VOFK01002029.1_pt1 | contig 63286 bp, 68 predicted proteins | sample 5384121 | NCBI WGS metagenome assembly VOFK01 (sample SAMN12384730, study PRJNA508395) | human gut metagenome | isolation source: healthy gut J | host: Homo sapiens | reverse complement strand
TACCCGCCAGAGTGTACAAACAGTCGGTGCTATCCGCAAAGCAAAGAAAGCCATCCACTAAAGCGTTACAGGGAACTCCATGGCAGGCAAAGGAAGCAACCTGGTAGAAATCGTTTCACTTGTAACTCCGGTTGGAAACAGACACCTGCGCAATCTAACAAATGGATGGATGGAAGAGCACATGTTCCCGTTCTATCCGCTGGGTGACTTGAAAGACAGATAAATCAGTTAACAAGGAAACGAGGGAACAAGTTAACAAGGAGGAGATGCTTCCTCGTCAACTTGTCAACTGCAACCTCGTCAACTAAAAGAAAAAAAAGAACAATGAAAAAGAAGAAATCATTATAGCAGGCTTCGGTGGACAAGGCGTATTGTCTATGGGAAAGATTTTGGCATACTCGGGACTGATGGAAGATAAAGAAGTGAGCTGGATGCCCGCTTACGGACCGGAACAGCGTGGTGGTACAGCCAACGTTACGGTGATTGTAAGCGATGAAAAGAAAATCCTCTCTCCTATTCTGAGCAAGTATGACATGCCATTATTCTGAACCAGCCCTCACTGGAGAAATTCGAAAGTAAAGGTAAAGACGGGCGGTATCCTGATTTACGACGGATATGGCATCATCAACGCCCGCCGACGCGTAAAGATATCAAAGTGTATCATCGACGCAATGGATGCAGCCAATGAAATGAATAATGCCAAAGCATTCAACATGATCGTACTGGGTGGATTGCTGAAACTGAAACCAGGCAATGGTTACGCTGGGATAGCGTACTCAGAGGCAGAAGAAGACCTTGCCCAACGTCATCATCACTTGATACCGATGAATGAAGAAGCGATTAAAAAGGAATGGAATTGATTAAAGGGTATAATTCCATTGACTCTTACGATAAATCAATAAGCCTTGCAATGGACTGCTTTTGCAGGGCTTATTTCTAAGATACCATATTTATCAAAAGAAATAAAAAGTACGTTTGTAAAAATAGGCAAAAAGGCTGAATTCCGCAAGCGAATAATTTTTTATTGTATCTTTGCGCCTAATTATGAGACGCATTCTACTGACATATATACTTGCTCTATTCGTATTGGGATTGCTGGCAGCACAGGCACAGCGGCCACTCAATACATTGGATAATCGTGACCGCTATGGGAATCAGGTTGACCCATCAACACAACCAGATAGCCTGGATACCAGCACTGACGTTCAAAGTATTCCGCCTAAACTCTGCTAATGGCGGCAATTAACGAGACTCTGGGTAACGGACCATCGTTCCTGCCAGCCTCTTTCCTTGAATTTCAAGGGCCACAAGCCACAGTAGACAGTATGACAGGACAATATAATTTCCTGGGTAACCTCAGCTCTCCCGTCTTTACGTATATTCTTTGATCGTGAAAAGCACCAGAACCAAATATTTTATGACACCATTCTCCAGTTTCTTTGTTCGTCCCCGATCAGGTATTCCTTCTACCAACAGTAATGTTCCTTATACAAATCTGACTTATTATAAAGCGGGTAATAAGGTAAACGGTGAAGAGCGATTCAAATCTTATTTTTCTGTCAATGTAACAAACGGTTGGCATTTGGCTTCAATTTCGATTACCTGCATGGACGTGGATACCTGACTCCACCTACTTCGCACTTCAATGCCGGCATATTAGGAAGTTATATTGGCGAACGCTACCAACTGCAAGCTGCTCTACAACAACTTCTTCATGATGATGAATGAAAACGGCGGTATAGCTAATGACGGTTACATTACCCGCCCCGATACAATGGCTGACGGTAAGAAAGAATACGAATCCACTACTATTCCTGTGAAGCTGGAGCAAACTTCCAACCGTAACAAGGACTTCTATATTTACCTTACGCAACGCTATCGGTTAGGATTCAAGCGGAGAGTATTGAAAGAAGTAGCCCAAAACAATAGCGTTAAACAGAACTTTGCTCCCACGGCAGCATCTACTGCCATGATTCCCGACACTGCCATTACAGACAGTTTAGGTATGGATCGTTTAGGTGCTGGTTGCTTAGTACCGATGTTTTTCAGCAGAAAGGCTTGCAATGAAAAAAAAAGCCTGAGCCTGGAGTTTTAAATAAATTTTCACTGCCTTGGCAGAAGATGGTTTCAATGGTGTTGGAAGAATTCGTCCCTGCCTCTGCCAAGTTTCATCTTATACTTTTAAAGTGGAGCGCTCACGCCCATCGTTTCCAATCATACAGCGAACCGGAGGGTATGTATGAAAACACTTACTTCAACAAAAACGGAAGTGTCAGTCGGGACTCCACCACAGCATTCAGCATAAAGAACATCTTTGGCATAGCACTGTTGGAAGGTTTCAACAAATATGCCAAAGCAGGATTAACCGCTTATATCTCTCATAAGTTCAGCCGTTATGACCTTGATGAATGCAGATTTTTCATGACGGTAGACCGCTTCACAGAACAAGAAATATTTGTGGGCGGTGAACTGCTAAACGACAAGGTAAAAAGTCCTTCACTATTCATAGATGGTGAAATAGGTATTATGGACAAAGCGCTGGGGCAATTCCGTGTACATGGTAATATGGATTTGAATTTCCGATTGGGAAAAGATACAGTAAACCTTATCGCACGAGGTTTTGTGACGAATATACCCTCTATCTTTTCATATGCGGCATTATCACCCAACCATATTTCTTGGGACACGACATATGGAGAAAGAAATTCAAAATTCCGTGTAGAAGGCGAATTAAACATTGAATCGCTGGGGTACTAATTTCGTGCCGGTGTAGAAAACGTCAAGAACTATACTTATTTCAACCAGAAAGCTGTACCCGAGCAGTATAGCGGTGAATATACAAATACTTTCAGCAACTCTGAAAACAGAACTCAGGTATTTTCCATTTGATAACGAAGTAACCTGAGCAAAAGTCAAGCAATGAAACAATTCTCCTCCCCATTGCCACAACTTTCACTATACCCAATTTATACATCCTGACCAAGTTAGCGAAGAAAGTTCTTACGGTGCAATTAAGTCGATGTGCGCTATTTCACCAAATATAAAACCGGCCTATACGCCTGTTGCTCAGCAATTCCACCTGCAAACGGAAACGATCAGGTAGAGATAGGGTGGTTATCCCATAGTGAAATTATTTATGCAAAACCTGCAACCTGAAGCGTACACGGCTATTCGCTATGTAATCACGTAAATCAAGGCATGGGTACAGTAATTTTCCTCGTACCGCATTACCCCTATCAACCCGAGCCTGCTAAAGATAGGGTGTTTCATGGAACTTCTACGATTAAACTCTTCCACATGAGAACCTGAAAGTCAGAATACTGAAATACGCCGTTATGGGTATAATAGCTGCCTTTCATTGCTACCTTCTTTTAAAAGAAGGAGAAGCAGCAAGGGCATCCGCGTGATCATGCAGCGAGAAAAATAATCCGCGCTGCCACAGAATACAACTCTATCAGCTTCTATGTTGACGGAGATACCTTATCGGGCTTTCATTATGAACTGATAGAAGCGTTTGCCCGTGACCATACAGCGTCGCGATTAATTCCGAAATGAGTCGACAAGCGGCCGGAAGGACTTGCAACAGGCGAGTTCGATGTTATCGCTTATATTCTGTAGCCACCAGTGAACTGAAAGACTCTTTTGCTCCTTGACAATCTGATTGTACTTACTTAAACAGGTTCTCGTAATAACGCAAAGACATCTCCCACTGACTCTTTATTCGTTAAAGTCAGTTAGACCTGGCAGGCAAAACTTCTGCACGTAGTGAAAGGATCACCTTCCATCCTCCGTATTCGTAATCTGGGAAACGAAATTCAGACACTATATTAAGGAAATAGATAAATACGGTTCGGAACAGCTGATATCACTTGTAGCTCATGGGGATATAGATTATGCCGTATGATGAAAGCATCGCCCGTGCCGTAACGGACAGTATTCCCACAGATAGATATCAATACGATATCGTTTTACGAAGTTCTATTCCTGGGGAGTCAGTGCAAACAATCACCTGTTCTATTGGACAGCCTTAACAGCTGGCTTCCCAGACTTTTCGGAACAGTGATGAGTTTTAAATCTATCTACCGTAAATATTACCGGACTTCGAATCAGAGATAAGTTCCTCTCAAACAAGCTTATAAATAAAACCGGAAGTTTCGCACAGGGAACTTCCGGTTTTATTCTTTTCCATTCTTAGTTTCATGCCTTTGAACTGTCAGTTTCATTGCTTGAACTGCTAGTTTCATCCGGTGAAACTACTGGTTTCACACCGAGAAAACTGTGGTTTCATGCCCCAAAGCTAATAGTATCAAGCAAGGCTCTCTACTTCCCGGCCACATCTCTGATGATGCATCGCTTGGCATACGCCAATCCCCGCGCGGACTGATGGAAATACTACCTACTTTAGGTCCGTCCGGCAGACAAAAGCGCTTAAATTGTTGATTGAAGAAGCGGCGGAAGAATGTCTGCAAACCATTTCTTGATTGTCTCTTCATCATACACGTCCTTAAATGTACGCACTGCAAGGAAGAATATCCTTGGAAGGACGGAAACCACAACGAAGGAAATAATACAGAAAGAAATCATGCAGCTCATAAGGACCTACCAGATCTTCCGTTATCTGTTTGATATTGCCGTTTTCATCTGCCGGAATCAATTCAGGACTAATCGGAGTATCCACAATATCCAGCAGCGTCATGCGCGAAGCTTCGTCCATATCATTCTCGGCTACCCATTTCACCAGATACTTAACCAAAGTCTTAGGCTTTGCTTCCATTCACACCCATACATGGACATATGATCTCTCCATTATAAGTAGCCCAGCCCAATGCCAGTTCGAAAGATCGCCGTACCAAAATTCACATTCCCAAGTCTGGTTGGCAATATCCATCAGTATCTGCGTACGCTCGCGTGCCTGAGCATTTTCATAACTACATCATGCACATCGATATCATGGTCTATATCTTTGAAATGCTGAATACAGGCTTCCTGATGCTGACCTCACGAACGGTGATTCCAAAGAATTCATCAAATCCAGAGCATTCGTATACATGCGGTCTGTTGTTCCAAACCCCCACGGCATTGTTACACCGATAATATCTTTACGAGACCATCCTAATTTATCGAAGGTTTTGACACACACCAGTAATGCCAATGTAGAATCCAACCACCGAAATGCCGACTACCGCACTTGGCAGCAATTATACCAGACGCTGAGCCAAAACAGGAAACTTGTATGGAGAATATTTCTCGCAACGCTCGTTCAACTCAACTCCTTGCGGCACAAAAAGGATGAGGGTCAAAAACAACGCGTCAGGTTCAGTTCTTTGCTATTTACTTCTGTGAAACACGTACCACCTCTCCCGGTGCGCAATGCGCCCGACAAAGCGGAAAGTTGTATTAACTCGACGTTCCGCGCAAATGTTCCACATCTGTTTCGCATGATAATCACCTGTCCCTCGAAACGCTTGCTGCGAGCTATCAGGCTGCCATTTTCGAAAATCCGGAAGGGTCAGATTCCTGCAAACACCACGTCAAGCAGTAGACTCACCGGAGCACACGAACGAAAGGGAAACATAACCGGCAATGCAACGAGCCGACTGCTGAAAGCTGATCAAAGAACACAAATAGTTGTGTTTACCAATCCCTTCATTATCCGCCGACAGATTAAACAGGAATTTCCGCACCTTGCAATGCCAGTGAAGAACGCTGGAGCGGAATAGGTGCCCATAAATCCTCACAAATTTCAATGCCGAACGTCGTATCCGCAGTTTCGAACAATAAGTCAGTTCCCATTGGAACCTGCCCGAGCGCACGCTCCGCTTTCACTTACATCCACAGCGGACAAACCAGCGTTCTCATAAAATTCCTTGTAGTTGGGAGGTAAGTCTTGGGCGCCTCCCCAACACCTTTCCTTTTGAAGATTACGACTGCGGCATTCAGCAATACTCCGTTCATCATATCAGCATGCCAAGTATGGCTATGATATCCAACTTTGCTTGTATTACTTACAATCTGTATCAATCCATTTTCCGCTTCTTCAAGCAATAATTGCTGGGCAAACAAATCACCGCATGTATATCCCGTCACACACAACTCCGGAAAAGCAATCTGCACACACCTTTCCCCTCGGCTATGATTATTTCCTTTTCAATTTCCTGGCATTGAACTTACAGTCGCTACCTTCACACGAGGCACAGCCGCCGCCTGCCTTTACATATCCGTAATTCATAAGGATGTCATTTAAAAAAATGGTATGGCTTTAAAAAATACGGTTGTTATCCATAAACACAAAAATAATCACTTCATTCACCCCAGATATCCAAAATTATTTTGTACTTTTAGCAACATTTTTAAGCACGCCATACAAAACTCATGAGAGCTCCTAATACAGTCCATAAATGGTTACTTTCCCTGATACTCCTAATCGGGTGCCTGTCAGTTTCCGCTAAAGAAAAAAGAGTATATATTATTCCTCAGTTCTGTCAATGCAGAAGAAGCATGGATTCACGGTTTCCGAACGAACTTCAAAAACGCTTCCCTTATGAAGGAAATATCGAATTACATGAATACTTCCTGGCAGTCCCGGTGCTTACCAATGCAGAAGAAGTCAAACAAGCCCAAGATAATCTTCTGCAAACATTTCCTACACCACCTAAAGTTATCATAATCGTAGGAGATCCGGGCTGGTTGGTCAGTGCGCCCATTTTCGACGGCCCCTGGAAAAATATCCCTGTCATACTTTGCTATTCACGCGGACGGATTCCCTCTACTCTGCAAACATTATTGGCAAAAACTCCTTTGACAGAAGCAAACAGTATCCCTATCGAAGAATTTAACAAAAACTACAATATCACCGTACTGAAACAACCTTATTACATCAAAAACTCTGACACTCATCAAACAGCTTCAGCCGGAAGTCAACCGGATTGCTTTTTTATTTCCGACAACCGTTATATCAGCACAGTTACCCGCCAAGCCGTGAGTGCGGTGATGCAAAAAAAGATTTTCCTGATCTAAAACTGGAACTTTTATCTTTCAGAGCAAATAAGTACAGAAGAATTACTGGATACACTTACCAGTTACAAGCAAAACCACCGGCGTCATCTATTACGCATGGCTCCGGCAATATGGAAATAACAAGAATTACTATCTGTCGGACCATCTCAAAAAGATACTCCCTAGTTTCCTGGAAGTTCCCGTATTTACATTAGCTGACTTAAACCTGCAAGAAAATCTCTATGCTGGCGGACATTATATCTCTATCCGCGACTTCACGGATACGGTAATGTCCACAATCAGTCGCATCCTATCGGGAGAAACAGCCTCTTCCATTCCTTACCAGAATGGCGGAGTTGCACATACCTATCTGAACTTTGCCGACTTGAAATGGTGCAAGATACCAGAAAATTTATATCCGAAAGACGCTATTTACTTCTTCCAGCCTCCTACTTTCTATCAGCAGTATAAGACTTACATCTGGATGACAATCCTATTTATCGCTTTATTCTTCACCCTATATATCTTCTATTATATTCATTCCCAAAAGCATAAAAAGGAGCTGATTCTTGCAAAGGAACGTGCCGAAGAATCCGACCGTCTCAAATCAGCTTTTCTTGCTAATATGAGTCATGAGATACGCACTCCGCTCAATGCTATCGTGGGCTTTTCCAGTATTCTTGCCGAAACGGCTGATACCCCTGAAAGCCATGAATATATCCGGATTATTGAAGACAACAACTGCCTGTTGCTACAACTCATTAACGATATACTCGACCTGTCCAGGATAGAAGCCGGTTTGCTGGACTTCTGTTATACCGAAGTAGACATCAACGGCTGTATTCGTAAACTTGAAGATGCTTTCCATTTTAGAATGCCTGCAAATGTGGAATGTATTGCAGAGTTTGGCATGAAGAAATGCCACGTCTATACCGAAAAGAATCGTCTGAGTCAAGTACTTGGCAATTATCTCTCCAATGCCATTAAGTACACCACAGAGGGAAGTATCACTGTCGGCTACTATCCACCCAAAGACGGAAACATGCGATTCTATGTGCGGGACACCGGTTGTGGAATTTCTCCTGAAAAGCAGAAAGCTATTTTCCAACGTTTTGTAAAGCTGGATAACTTCAAGCAAGGTACCGGCCTTGGCTTATCCATTTGCCAAATGATTGCTGAAAAGATGCATGCCACCGTCGGAGTTTCTTCCGAAATAGGTAAAGGTTCCGAGTTCTGGATAAGAAATACCTTACCAGCCAATTCACTGTTTAACAAAGAAGAGGAAAAAAGAATGGAAATCTTTTGGTAAAATCGAATAAGTCTTTATCTTTGCAAGCGAAATAAAAATGTAATTATTACAAGTTTGAATTAAACGAATATGGAAGTAGTAGTAGAACGATTGCAAGGACATAACATTAAACCCTCGGTACAGCGTATTGCTATCATGAAATATCTTATGGAGCACCGCACATCCGACAGTAGATGAGATTTATACGGCATTATCTCCTACTATACCGACACTCTCAAAAACTACAGTCTACAACACGCTAAAGATTTTGAGCGAACAAGGAGCCGCACAAACGCTTTACCATCGATGAGCGTAACACATGCTATGATGCCGACACCACTCCACATTCACATTTCTTGTGCAAGCGTTGCGGAAGAATCTATGACTTGCCGTGTGACGACGCAATAAAAAAAGTGGTAGATACGGATATGGATGGACACGAAGTGCAGGAAATCCATTATTATTACAAAGGAATCTGTAAACAATGTAAAGAAGACTAACGTTTTTTATAAAACGAACGAATAACTAATTCAATTAAATCAAAAAGAAAATGAAAAAAAATTTAGATGTACTGTATGCGGTTACGTATATGAAGGTGATGCCGCTCCTGAGAAATGCCCGTTGTGTAAAAAGCTCCTGCCAGCAAGTTCGTAGAAGTTGTAGAAACCACAGAAGGCGGTCCTCTGTCTTTTTGCTGACGAACACGTGATCGGTGTAGCTAAAGGTTGTGATGATGAAATGATTAAAGACCTGAACAACCACTTCATGGGTGAATGCACAGAAGTAGGTATGTATTTGGCTATGAGCCGTCAGGCTGACCGTGAAGGTTATCCCGAAGTAGCTGAAGCTTTCAAGCGTTATGCTTGGGAAGAAGCAGAGCACGCTTCTAAATTTGCAGAATTGCTGGGTGACTGTGTATGGGATACCAAAACTAACCTCGAAAAAGAGAATGAACGCTGAGTCAGGCGCTTGCGAAGACAAAAAAACGTATTGCCACTCGTGCAAAGGCTCTGAATCTGGATGCTATCCATGACACTGTTCATGAAATGGCAAAAAGATGAAGCTCGTCACGGTAAAGGCTTTGAAGGTCTGTACAACCGTTACTTCAAGAAATAATCCTTTTTAGTATTGTATTTTTTAGGGAAAGAGGTTGCCGTCTGGTAACCTCTTTTTTCTATAATACGATTCATCCCCTCAAGTTATCCCACGAAATGTAACATCATTTGCTATACGTTACATTCCCCTTTTTATAAAGGGTTTTTCCTCCATATTATGTTTGCGAGAATATCTGTTTTCAATTACTTTTTGTATCACAATTGCTAACCCCAACGTAATTATGAAAACGCTATTATCCATCTTATTCCTTTTCTTTTGCAACCTACGGATACAGTCAATCAGAGAAACTATTTACAGTAGACCGTGAATTATCAAACAGCAATATCAATCAGATCTATCAAGCCAAAAGACGGAGTTATCTGGATAGCCACCGAAGACGGACTTAATCGTTACGACGGCGCCAAGTTCAGTGTGTACAAACACAAAGAAGGAAACGACAGTTCATTGATAGATAACAATGTAAGAATACTCTTCGAAGACAGCAAAGGGAACTTCCTAATAGGTACTCAACGCGGGCTACAACTTTACGACCCGTCAACAGACCTCTTTAAAGAAATCCCCATCCTGTATGAAACTGGAATAAACATGAGCGCACATATCAGTACGATCCTGGAGCGTAAGAATGGAGAGTTATTAATAGGAACGTCCGGGCATGCCGTTTATTCACTAACATTAGGAGGAACAGAACCTCTTATCAAAGAGGCGCAACTACCGGTTCCCAGTTTTTTCATCACCTATCTATTCGAAGACCAAAACGAAAATCTATGGGTTTCTACAGAAGGAAAGGGGTTATACCGCATTGACACGTCAGGTCAAATATATCACTATTTCATCGGAAAAGAGAATGCCTGGAATATAGTAACTTCTATTTGCCTGGATGAAAAAGGGAATATCTATGCCAGTAACATAAACAAAGGAATATTTGTCTACGACCAGCAGAAAAGATACTTTTTATCCCTATCTCCTGTCCGATACTTCCTAGCCTGCCTATCAATACAATATATGCTGCCGGGCAAGGAAAAAATCTATATCGGAACCATAGGGTACGGCATAAAAGTATATGACATACATACACAGAAGATAAAGGAAAGCGAGTTCAGTTTCAGTACTTTCGATTTCAGCAAAGCCGATGTACATGCCATCACAAAGGATCGGGCAGGCAACTTATGGCTGGGTATCAACGGCAAAGGAGTCATGCTTCTTCCGGCTACAACAAACCAATTCAAGTACATGGGTTACAAGTCTGTAACAACCAATAAAATAGGTTCTAACAGTATAAAAGCAGTATGTAAAGACAATGAAGGAACCTTATGGCTCGGAACAGCCAATGACGGTATATATGGTATAAAAGGAAAGAATAAGCCTTCCCTGCACTTTGAGCACAAAGAAACATCTAATTCCGTGCCGTCCACAATCAACCATATCCACCAGACAGCAGACGGCAGATTGTGGCTGGCCTCACCTTTGGAAGGGCTGGCAGAGATGAACCCCAAGACCGGCCTGTGCCGATACTATAAATTACAGGACCATTATCAGAATGAAGTAAAAAACATATCGTATCTGACTTCAGACAAGAACGGTGAACGATTATGGGTAGCCGTTATGGGCGGAGGCGTGTTTTACATCCGATCTAAAAACCGGGAAAGTCAACAGATGCGATACTTTTGAAAGCGGAAAAAGAATATCAGGAGAATTACAATGTACTCCACAACCGTTGGGTAGCCTCATTGCTGTACACCAGCAATAATAAGTTATATATCGGCACCTACGATGGCTTAGGATGCCTGGATATACCCACAATGAACTTCGCCTCAACCTATGGGAAAAACAGGATATTCAGCGGCAGTATCATACTGACCCTCTTTGAGGATGAACAAGGCGACATCTGGGCAGGTACCACCAAAGGACTCATTCATATAGACGGAAAAAATGGAAGCTCTAAAACTTATACTACACACGATGGATTGCCCAATAATACCATTTGTGCCATTCAAGGCGACAAACAACATGGATTATGGATAAGTACCAATTACGGTATCACAAAGATGGACCCGGAAACAGGTACCTTTATCAACTACTATGCAGGCCATGGGTTACAAGGAAATGAATTCAGCAAAAATGCAGCCTGTACAGATAAAGATGGATATCTCATCTTTGGAGGTATCAATGGTATCACCTTTTTCCGACCAGCAGAAATCACTACAGAAGTCAAAAAGCCCGAGGTTAGAATTGCCGACTTCTACATCCATAATAAAGCTGTAAAGAAAGGTACACGTTCCGGTAACCACGAAGTTATAGAAACAGCAGTACAGGAAGCCAGCCGGTTCCGTTTATGTCATAGAGACAACTCGTTCAGCATCGAATTCTCAGCCATGGAATTCTATAATCCGGAACGAATCACCTATCTTTATTCTATGAATGGGGCAACTTGGATGGCATTAGCTCCGGGCGTCAACAGAGTTTCTTTCAGTGATCTGGCACCGGGTACTTATCACTTCAAGATGAAAGCCAAAGACTATACAGCCTACTCGGAAGAGAAAGAAATTATCATCCAGATAGATCCGGCATGGTGGGCATCGGGTTGGGCTAAATTAATATACGTCCTATTGATATTATCAATCATCGGATTTATTGTGATGCAGGTGCATCATCGTTACCGTATGCATCAAAAGATGTTACAACACATCCATGCCGAGCAAATTAACGAAGCAAAGTTACAGTTCTTCATTAATATCTCTCACGAAATACGAACTCCGATGTCACTTATCATCAGTCCCTTGCAACAACTGATGGCAAAAAGATAAGGATGCAGAATGTAGAAAGCTCTACAGTACTATACAACGGAATGCCGAGCGCATCCTGCAATTGGTAAACCAATTAATGGATATCCGAAAAATAGACAAAGGACAAATGTCCCTCATGTTTAAAAAAGGCTGAAATAGTTAGTTTCACCCGTGACCTGTTAGAAAGCTTCGAACAACAGACAAGGGTAAAGAAACTAGACTTAAAATTCCACACCTCTGCTCCTGAAATAGAAATGTGGATAGATCCTAAGAACTTTGACAAGATCATCCTGAACCTACTGTCGAATGCTTGTAAGTTCACACCTGAAAACGGACAAAGTGGAAATCAGCCTCAGCACAGGTGAGGATACCCACCTTCCCCAAAATGCACCCCTGCGCCGATATGTTGAACTTACAGTTGCGGACAGTGGTATCGGCATTGCTTCCACTGAACGGGAACATATATTCGAGCGATTCTACCAGATACGTAACAGTCAGAACAACTCAAATATAGGAACAGGTATCGGGCTTCACCTCACACGCTCTTTAGTGGAGCTGCATTACGGAAATATTCACGTAGAGGACAATGGCGAAGGCAGACCGGGTTCCCGGTTTATCATACGGCTACCGCTGGGAAACGGGCATTTGAAAAAGGAAGAAATAGAAGAAGCAACAACCGCCGACACCCTAATAAACATCCCGGCGGCAGAACCGGCTACCATAGCTCCCCCCGCTACCTTATGATGACGATGAAGAAGCCAGCGGTAAAGTCCGTGCCCGCAGTCGTCGCCATGTGCTTGTGGTAGAAGACGATGAAGAGATTCGCCACTACATTTTGCCGCGAACTGAGCAATGACTTTTACATGACCGAATGCAGTAATGGAAAAGAAGCATTAGCATCGATATTATCCCATACGCCCGATCTGATAATCAGCGACGTGATGATGCCTGAAATGGATGGCTTGACACTCTGCCGCAAGATACGACAGAATGTGAACATCAACTATCTACCCATCATCCTGCTTACCGCCCGTACCAGCGAGGAGGACAATCTGGAAGGGTTGGATACCGGTGCCGATGCTTATCTGATGAAACCATTCAGCATTGAGTTGCTGAGAAAAAACTGTCTTAAACCTCATCCGCCGCCGGGAACAATTGCGTAATGCTTTCAGTGGCCGTCAGAATCAGGAGGAACAAATCTCAATCCCAGAAGTAAAATCTCCCGATGACCGGCTTATGGAACGTGTCATGCGCGTTATCAATGAGAATTTAGGCAATCCGGCATTAACCGTCGAAATGATCAGTACGGAAGTAGGTATCAGCCGTGTACATCTGCATCGCAAGCTCAAAGAACTCACGAATCAGACTACACAACAACTCATTCGTAACTTTGCGTCTGAAGCAGGCAGCAGTTACCCTGCTGGCCGACAAGCGGCATAGCATAACAGAAGTAGCCACATTAACCGGTTTTTACGCATCCCACTTACTTCGCCACGGCATTCCGCGAAAATGTATGGCATATCACCATCAGAGTATATGGAACGCCATATAGGGCAAGATAAAACAAAAGATGGCATCTTTTGATGTGAAAGATGCCAACTTATGCAACAAGAGATGCCAACTTTTGATGTAAAAGATGGCATCTTTTACATAGCTATTTTAAAGTTCTTGTCCGAGGGCTTTCCGTTAGGTTAAGCCTGCCAAGCATATCGCCTCCGCAATCTACTATGATCTTATGCAATACTATCGCCGGACTGAGAGGGCGAATAGTCAGAGTATGTACCCCGGCCTCCAGAGTGACATCAGGAAAAGTTACTTTTGACTCTATTACCCGTGCCGCCCCCCGCAGGATACATTTTTTTGAATAACAGTTGGCCCAAGTCAGGTCTGAATTGTAGTTCACGATTTGTTCCTCACCGTCATCTAAACGAATGGCATAACTATGCCCTCCTTTAATAAAAGGCAAAGTACTATCCAATATCAGGCGTACACGCACACCGGACAAGTCAGACTTTAATCGCATTTGATAGGTCAACGAAGCACCGGATACCGGCTTGGTATATGGCATCAAAGAAAGTCCGGAGAGTGTACGTCCCAAGTCCGGTATAACAGTCCATTGTGTACCGGGTTCCTGCACGGATGTAGCAAAACGTTCCGCTTCCATTACCACTACCCCACTACTCTTTCGTATTCATAACCACCCATTACCATATTTTCGTTCCGGGAAGCATCCACACGGGTTACTTTCGGCATTATATTTCCTCCTTTCGGTTCATCCCATGAAGTATAGCCTATATGGGTCTGATCCATCATGTGTTTCCATTTGCCACCGGCAATATTATTATTATAATCGGCGCATAGCTCCGCATCTCTCCGGAAGCAATACTCTACGCGATCCGCCCAGGCATTGGCACGTACATCATTTTCAGCAGCCAACTGCCGGTTCATGGCGGTAGCACAGTACATTTCATAAAGATTGGCCATAGCTTGCAATAGGAATAATATCAGCTCCTTATAAGCATCGCGCCTATTCTCCGGTAGCAAAGCAAACTGACGGACAGCATGTGCTTCCAATGCCAGAAACTCATCGGCCACAGCTTTAAATTCACCACTTTGCAAATTATAGGTTTTGTGATCTAACATCTCTGCCGTCACACGAGCACAATACTTACAATAAAGATTTAAAATTTGTGCAGCTTCGTCAGCATATTCATTACCAAATTGCTGGCGGCAAAATTCTCTTGTATAATCCATCAGATTACCCGCATTAAAAGCATCAGGATTCCATGCCATTTTCAAGAAGAAATCCGTAGGAAACTCATTCGGTTTCAAATCACCTACATTCCACAATATCCACATCTTATCCACACCATAAGCATACGTCAGATAAAGCTGTTCCCACATATGCTGGATTTGAGTCATATTCAACCACTGATAAGCACGCGGAGCACCATGCAAATCCACATGATAGTACATGCCATAACCACCGGGATGACGTTTAACACCCGGTTCGGGCAGACGGCGAACATCTCCCCAATTGTCATCACATAACAGAATCATTACATCATCCGGTATCTGCATACCTTGATCGTAATATTCCAGTACCTCACTATAAAGCGCCCATAATTGTGGAGTCTTAGAAGCAGATTTTCCCGTAACCTCGGCTATGATACGACGCTGTTCTTTCACTATATTTTCCAACAGTTTTGTATCCGTATCAGGTCCCATCGGCGCATCACCGTCACCACGCATCGCAATGGTCACCACTTCTTCTTTACCCCGCATGCGCTCTATACCTTCACGGAAAAAGCGGTCGATACCATCTTTGTTTGTCTGATAGTTCCAGGCTCCATACACTTTACGATTGCGAGCATACTCCTGATGGTTACGCGCCATAGGCTCATGGTGGGAAGTACCGATTATGATCCCCATCTCATCAGCCAATGGACTGTTCATGGGATCATCCGCATAGAAAGCCGCACTCCACATAGCAGGCCATAGGAAGTTGGCTTTCAGGCGAAGCAACAATTCATACACATGCACGTACATTTTACTATTGAAGCCACCATAACGTTCCGTGGTCCAACCTCCCATGCAAGGCCATTCATCATTAATAAAAATACCACGATACTTCACTGCCGGTTCTCCATCGGTATATACACCTTTTTTATATAGAGTTCCTCATGCCGTTCCGCCGGAACATCCGCCCACCAATACCAGGGAGATACCCCTATCTGACGGGATAACTCATAAACTCCATAGATAGTTCCACGCTTATCGCTACCAGCAATTAACAACACTTCACCCGGTATTCCTTCCACCGGATCTTTTACTGTGGTGATTATAAACTTCTCATTCTTGCCTTTCAACTCGCGGGCATCCAGTTTCTTCGATTTCACCTATTGCTTTATGAATGGAGACTCGTCAAAAGAACCAATAAGAATACGTACATTTTGCCCATCCGCACTTCCCTTCTGTTTTGCATCGGCCACTAATGCAGGACGTATATCGGCCACTTTATAAAAATCCTCCTGTAAATTATGTACAGCCGTTAATACTCCTTTATGTTCCTCATCAGCACATAAAAAATACTGAAACTCCTTTGTTGAGATGTTACAAGCTCCAACGTACCTTCTTCCCGAATGAAAGAGACAAACTTATCCGCCGCTTGCAGTGTCGAAGCCAGAGTGAGACAAAGTTGCAGGCAGACAATCCGTGTTTTTAATGATATTCTCATCATGTAGAAATAAATTAGATTAATAATACTATGAAACAAAGGTACACGGCTTCCAGAAGCCTGCCAAAGATCACTGTTACAGATACTTTCGAGCATATTACGAGTTAAAAGAATAAGGCTGTGTTACATCAATTAAAGTCTATGATACACCCCTAATATAGAATGCAACATCAGTTAATCTTTCTGCAATAGCAACATATTTATTACTATTATTATACTTCCTACTTTTTGCTTCGGGAACAAAAAAAGGTTCTTTATCATTATTTATTAATCTTAAAACTAAAAAGAATTATGGAAAGCATGTATGACAACAGTTAATCCTGGCTTTATGACATCAGAGAAAACATAGTTATTAACTATCTTAAACTAATGGTAATGAAAAATGTAAAAAAGAAAATTCAAAGGATTCCTTACTTGTTTCTTTTTTGATGCTTTTTAGCTGCCTGACAGCTTCGGCACAACAAGGAATAACAGTGAAAGGAACAGTCGTGGACGACAATGGCGAGACTATAATTGGAGCCTCGGTAGTTGTAAAAGGAAATAATTCAATAGGTACGATCTCAGATATAGACGGTAATTTTGTATTGACCGTGCCCAATGAAAAGTCAGTTCTTGTCGTTTCGTTTGTAGGTATGGAGCCTCAGGAAGTGAAGGCTTCTTCAAAAGGGACAATCAAAGTAGTTCTGAAAGATGATACACAGCTACTGGACGAAGTTGTAGTAGTAGGTTACGGACAGCAAAAGAAAGCGTCGGTGGTAGGAGCCATTACACAGACTTCCGGAAAAACACTAGAGCGGTCTGGGGTAAGCAATTTAGGAGCTGCCTTAACGGGTAACCTTCCGGGAGTCATTACTTCCAGTTCTACCGGTATGCCCGGTGCCGAAGACCCGAAGATTATTATCCGCACACAGAGCTCGTGGAATAATAGCGAACCTCTGGTACTGGTAGACGGCATCGAACGTGAAATGAGTTCAGTAGACATTTCCTCGGTAGAGAACATTTCTGTATTGAAAGATGCATCCGCTACTGCTGTATATGGTGTGAAAGGTGCCAACGGAGTAATCCTTATTACTACCAAACGCGGTAAGGAAGGAAAAGCCAACGTACAGATCAAGGCCAATATGACCGCTAAAGTAGTATCAAAACTCCCTGAAAAGTATGATGCTTATGACACATTCTACTTGATGAATAACTCCATTGAGCGCGAAGCTTGTCTCAATCCTGCCGGATGGGCAAACTACACACCGGCAGCCATCATCGATAAGTATCGTCATCCGGCCAATGCCGAAGAGTGGGACCGCTATCCTAATGTGGATTGGGAGGATGAACTTTTCAAGAAAGTCGCTATGTCCTATAATACCAGCGTCAACGTATCAGGTGGTACTAAAGTTGTAAATTACTTCGCAGCTGTAGATTTCGTAAACGAAGGTGACTTGTTCAAGAGCTTTGAAAACGGACGTGGTTACAACTCCGGCTTTGGCTATAACCGCATCAACGTACGCAGTAACCTGGACTTCCATTTGACAAAAACGACCAAATTCTCTACCAACCTGTTTGGTTCGAATGCACAACGTCAGCTGCCTTGGGATATGAGCGACAATGACACCGGTTTCTGGAACTCAGCTTATAAATCCGCTCCCGACGCCATGCGTCCCATCTACCCAATGGTATGTGGGGATGGTATGCGCCGCGTGATGCCGATGTACCCAACTCAGCCTATTTCCTGGCTGTAGGTGGTAAAGAGAAACGCACCACCACCAAAATGACTACTGACTTCATTTTGGAGCAGGACGTGGCTATGTTGACCAAAGGACTGAGATTCAAGGCGAACTTCTCTATGGACTATACTTTTGCGGAGAACAAGCGTGGCCTCAGTGACCAGTACAACGATGCACAACGCATCTGGGTGGATCCGGATACAGGTAATATCTCTTATAAGTTTGACCCTGATACAGGAACCGGACTCGACAAAGTCACTAATCCTATCTATTGGTTACAACAATCCGGTAGTGCAAACATTGGAGCCACTTATCGCAAACTATACTACTCTATGCAGTTCGACTATGCCCGTACCTTCGGCAAACATGAAGTGACCGGCCTTGGCCTTTTTCAGCCGACTAAAAAGAGGCACAGGGAAGTGTGTTCCCCATTTATCGGGAAGACTGGGTATTCCGTTTTACCTATAACTACGCCATGCGCTATTTCTTCGAGGCCAATGGTGCTTATAATGGTTCCGAAAAGTTCGGTCCTGATTATCGCTTCGCCTTCTTCCCCTCCCTCTCACTGGGTTGGATGATCAGTGAAGAGAGCTTCATGAAAAAACTGAAGTTCGTCGATATGTTAAAGCTTCGCGCTTCTTGGGGACGAGTAGGTGATGATGCCGTGGTCGCTCCGTGGCAGAGATTTACAGCAGGTCGTTTCTTATACAAAGATCAGTTGAGTTATGGTGGTAACACTGTCATGGGTAGCATCAATCCGGACAACTCTCCTTATACCCACTGGAAAATCTCTTCTCTGGGTAACCCGGATGTCTCTTGGGAAACTGTAGAAAAGCGCAACATTGGTTTAGATTATGCTTTCTTTAATGGACTGATAGCAGGTTCAGTAGATGTATTCAACGATACCCGTACGGACATTATAATTAGCGGTGACAGCCGTGCCATTCCGTCTTATTTTTGGAACAACGGCTCCCCGAACCAATTTAGGTAAAGTCAACAGCCACGGTTATGAACTGGAATTACGTTTGAACCATGTATTCAACAATGGTCTACGCGCCTGGCTGAACACCAGTATGACTCACGCCATCAATGAAATCAAGTTCAGAGATGACGCTCCTTTGCTACCTGCTTATCAGAAGGGAGCCGGACATACAATTAACCAAGTATATTCATATATCGACCATGGGAATCTGGCTACCTGGGACGATGTGATAGGTAGTAGTAATTGGACAACTGGAAATGACATGAAGTTACCGGGCGACTACAATATTATAGACTTCAACGGTGACGGTATAGTTGACAACGACGACCGTGCTCCTTATCAGTATGCCAGTACACCGCAGAACACCTATAATGCCTCTCTCGGTTTTGAGTGGAAAGGCTTCAGTTGCTTTGCCCAATTCTATGGAGTAACCAATGTAACCCGTGAAGTCAATTTCCCGACATTCCGTTCTACAGCCCACGTAGCTTATGCAGAAGGTTCATACTGGACACCGGGAGGTAATGCCACCCTACCCACTCCACGCTGGGGAACTACTGTAGACGCAGCTGCTACCGGAACACGTTACTGGTATGATGGTGCTTACCTTCGTCTGAAGAATGTTGAATTATCCTATACATTCAAGAACAATTGGCTGAAGAAAATGGGCATCAATTCCTGCCGTCTCTACTTGAATGGCGATAATCTCTACATGTGGACCGACATGCCGGATGACCGTGAAGCCAACTACGGTACAGGCTCTTCGGACGGTGCCTACCCTACGGTACGCCGCTTCAATTTTGGTATCGACATAACCTTATAATAACGAAGAGATAATTATGAATAAATATATAAATAAACTATTTATGATGTCGGCTATTGCAATGGCGCTGGCATAATGGGGATGACCTCATGTACAGACTATCTGAATAAAGCTCCGGAAAGTGACTACCAGGATAATGACCCTTATAAGAATTTTATGAACTTTCAGGGTTTCACTGAAGAACTCTATAATTGTATCCCGGTAGTTTCAAACAATAAAGATGCCGGACATACTTGCTTCAACTATGGTGAAGATGAATACTGGGAACCACAGGAAATGCGTATGCAAGCCCGTAGTGTGGACAACGGAGACTTCTGGGCCTGACTACTGTTTACTATGGTTACCCGAACAATCAAGGTTCGGCAGGTTCAAACAACCGAACTGATAAAGGTCACTTATGGGTCAACTCCTGGTATGCCATCCGTAAAGCCAATATCGGTATCGCCAACCTCGGCAATCTGATAAGCGCCACCGAGGAAGAACGCAATCTCATAGAAGGACAACTTTACTTCTTCCGCGCATGGTACCACTTTATGCTAATGGAATGGTGGGGCGGCATGCCGTATATTGATACAGTGTTGTCTTCGGATGTAGCTCCCACGTTAGCCCGTCTTACATGGCAAGAATGTGCGGAAAAAAATGCGTAGCCGACTTTGAACATGCAGCCAGTCTACTTCCTGTTGATTGGGATGCAACCACCGCCGGTAAAGTGACCTTAGGCAAAAACAATATGCGTATCAACCGTATTATGGCTTTAGCTTATAAAGGCAAGACCTTGCTTTGGGCAGGCAGTCCGTTGATGAATTGGGCTTCCGGAGGTGCAAAGGAATACAATGCAGAGTTGTGCAAACGAGGTGCCGATGCTCTCGGACAAGCCCTTGCCCTCACCGAATCGACCAACCGTTACGAACTGGCCGACTTCTCCGAATATAACGACATCTTCCTGTTGCATAACTCAAGCGGTAAGCTGAACGGAGTAAAAGAGTCCATCTTCATGGAGAATATCAAGGATTATAGTGGACGCTGGCGCTGGAATATGGTTAACGACTTCCGACCTCAATCCATTGAGTATTCCGGTATTAAATGCTATCCTACCGCCAACTACGTAAACTACTATGGCATGCAGAACGGTTACCCTATTAATGACATGACAAAGGCAGATGCCGAATCAGGCTATGATCCCACACATCCCTGGAAAAACCGCGACCCACGCTTCTATAAAACCATCATGTTCGACGGTGTGAAGTGGAAAAGCACCGGTGGTGCAGGTGGAACGGCAGAACTTTTCACCGGAGGTAGAGAGAGTGAAGAAGCAAATGAAAAGAAAGGTTGCTTCACAGCCTATATGAACAGCAAACTCTGTCCGCAATTGATGAATACGGTTGACGGTTATAAAGAAAATAATATCATGATCCTCAGCCTTATGCGCCTAGCAGATGTATATCTAATGTATGCTGAAGCTACGGCTGTAGGCTACAACGGTCCGAAGGGTAAAGCTGCTACCTACTCACTTACAGCCGAAGAGGCATTGAACAAGATCCGCGAACGTGCCGGGGTAGCTCCCGTACTCGACAAGTTTCTGGGTAGTACTGCTGACTTCCTGAGCGAATTACGCCGCGAACGCGCCGTGGAACTGTCCTTCGAAGGTTTCCGTTTTATCGATCTTCGCCGCTGGATGCTTCTCACCCAATATCCTTACACACTGAAGACCAAGATTGAGTTCGACCGTGCCGATCCTAGTGACTATAATTATGACGAACCGGAAGAAAATGCTATCAAGAACTTACGTGAAGTAGTATTGCTTGAGCGTAAATATACCGACAGACACTATTGGTATCCGCTCCCTAAAAAGGATGTTAGCATGTATGAAGGGTTCTATCAGAATCCCGGATGGTAATCTTGACGTATTAACTAATAATGACGCAAAAAATGAATAGAAAGTTTATATATATTGGCTGTACTGTTTTCGCCATGTCTCTGTTTCATGCAGGAGGTATCCAGGCGCAAGAAGAAAACAAAGATAGCCTAGTGAATGTGGCTTTCGGTACGGTTGCCCAGGAAGACTTGACGCATGCCATTTCTACGGTCAACACGTCCGAACTGACCAAAAAAGTAAATAGTTCCAGTAGCTTAGTTGGACTGGAAAGTCTGATAGGTGGATACACCGGCAACGTATGGGGGCAAGGAGCACTTGTCCTCGTGGATGGAGTGCCCCGCAGTGCAAGTAATGTACGCGCTTCGGAAATAGAGAGTGTTTCGGTAATGAAAGATGCTGCTGCCGTGGTACTTTATGGTAGCCGTGCGGCAAAGGGTGTTATCCTGATCACTACCAAACGCGGTAAAAATGAACCGATGCGCATCGACGTACGGGGCAATGCAGGCATTAATGTTCCCAAATCTTATCCAAAATATTTGGATTCAGACTGCTACATGACCCTTTACAATGAAGCTTGCCGTAATGACGGGCTGTCCCCAAAATACAGCGCATCAGATATCTACAACACTGCCATGGGGAACCAATCCTTATCGTTATCCGAATATTGATTTCTATAGTTCGGACTATCTGAAAAAAGGCATATTATAATGCAGATGTGACAGGTGAAGTATATGGAGGTAATGATCGCACACACTATTACCTGAATTTCGGTATGGATTATAGTAACGACCTGCTGAAATATGGTGAATCAAAGAATGCCTACAATATGCGTTTCAATGTACGCGGTAACGTAGACATGACACTTGCCTCATGGCTAAAGGCTACTACCAATGCGGCAGTTGTCTTTACCAATCAGTATGCAGGTCGCGGAAACTTTTGGGGAACCGCATCCACCTTGCGTCCCAACTGGTTTGCCCCGTTATTACCCATCGACATGATGGATACCAGCGTCGCTCAAATACAGGAATATATTACCAACAGTAATCACCTGATTGACGGCAAATATCTGCTTGGAGGAACTTCTTCCGACATGACCAATCCTTTTGCTGATCTTCTGGCTGCCGGATATGTTAAGGAAAAGGCACGTATGTTTATGTTCGATGTCAGCCTTGCCGCTGATCTGGGTTCATTCTTGAAAGGTCTGACGTTTAAGACTTCTTATAGTGTAGACTATACTTCTTACTATTCGGAAGCTTTCAGCGAGACCTACGCCGTTTATGAACCTACGTGGTCTCAGGTGAACGGCAAGGATATGAGTATTGCCTTGAAGAAGCACAATGAAGACAAAAAAGATCCCAATGAATATGTCGGCAAGTCCACTTACGATCAGACCATGACGTTCAGTGCACAGTTTGACTATGCCCGCACTTTCGCAAAATACCACAACGTAGCAGCCACATTCATAGGTTGGGGTTATCAAACGCAGAATTCTGCTGACGAAAATCATGAAAGCAGTGATTATCACCGTACCAGTAATGTGAACTTAGGCTTACGGGCATCCTACAATTACAATCATAAGTATTATGCCGATTTCAGTGGTGCCGTGATCCATTCGGCCAAATTACCCGAAGGCAAGCGTAACGCTTTCTCTCGTCAGTCACTTTGGGCTGGAGGATCAGCAAAGAGAAGTTTATGGAGAATGTAAAGTTTATAGACGATCTGAAAATCACAGCTTCTTATGCCAACCTGCATCAGGATCTCGATATCACCGACTATTATCTGTATAAAGGCACTTTCTCCAAAAAAAGAACAAACGAGGGCTTCTATGTACAATGGCATGATGGAACAGCCGGCGGATGGACTCCGGCTTCCAAACGCGGTGATAACCCCAATCTGGGTTTCATCACACGTGAAGAGTTCCGTGCCGGCATTGATGCCACACTGTTCAACCGTCTGCTGAAAATAAATGCGAATTACTTCAGACAAGATACGAAAGGCTTGCTCACCCAAGGTTCATCTTCTATCTATCCTTCCTATTTTGCTTTAAGCAGCAATTCCACTTTCATGCCCTGGATCAATTATAACGAGGACAGACGCAGTGGTTTTGACTTCGCGCTGAGCACCAACAAGAAATTCGGCGACTTTGACGTAACACTCGGTTTCAATGGTATGGTGTACTCCTCTGAAGGCTCTGAAACGTGACGAACTTTACGACGAAGATTACCAGTATCGCAAAGGTCGTGCACTCGATGCTTCCTACGGTTATGTATGCGAAGGTTTCTTCCAAGATCAGACTGACATAGACAATCATGCCCGTCAAACATTTGGTACTGTAAAGCCCGGTGACCTGAAGTACAAAGATATTAACGAGGATGGTGTAATCGACAGCAAGGACCAAATTGAATTAGGAAAGAACGGTTGGTCAGCTCCTCCTTTCTCCTTCGGATTGAACTTAACTGTGAAGTGGAAAAATTTCTCGCTATTTGCCATGGGATCAGGTCAGACCGGCTCTGTAGACTTTAAAAGCAGTTCCTACTACTGGAACCGCGGTACGAGCAAATTCTCAGAAGTGGTATGGGGGGACGTTGGACCGAAGATACAAAAGATGTGGCCACCTACCCACGCCTGACCACCACCAATGGTGACAATAACTACCGCAATTCCACTTTCTGGATGTATAAGCGTAACTATTTCCGCCTGAACCAAGTGCAGTTGACGTATGACTTCCCTGAAAATACTTTCAAAGGAACGTTTGTTCGTGGTTTAAGTGTTTATTGCGGAGGTAGCAATCTGCTTACCATCTCTAAAGAGCGGAAGCATATGGAGCTGAGTACCGGTTCCCCTCAATGCCGTAACTTCTATGCAGGTTTCAAGGCTGCATTCTGATTTTATTGATTAATAAAGAAGAAGATTATGAAAAAGAAAATTATACCTTTTATAATAGGTGCCCTGATGCTCACCGGTTGTGATGATTTGTTTTCACCAGCCATCGAAAACTTCCAAGGCGTGGAAAACATGTACAACGATGCGGAATACGCACGGGGAATATTGCACAATGTATACAGTCTGATTCCGGGCTATTACGATAACAGCGAGTATGGCACGGATGACGCCGTAACCAACCAGCCAAGTAATGTGTATCTGCAAATGGCCACCGGTGCCTGGACTACAAGTTCATATAATCCACAAAATCAGTGGACCAATTCCTACGGTGCCATTCAATACATCAACCTCTTCCTGGAGCATGTGGGAGGCGTAAAATGGTCGGATGATGAAGAACTGAACAAATTGTTTGCGCAACGCCTCACTGGCGAAGCTTACGGACTCCGTGGGATGTTCTATTTTTATCTGCTCCGTGCCCATGCCGGTTTTGGTGCAAATGGCGAACTGCTCGGTGTACCCATATTTACAGAACCTCAGACAATAGAGTCGGATTTCAATCAACCGCGTGCTTCGTTTCAGGCTTGTGTAGAACAAATCTACAATGATCTTTCCGAAGCAGAGAAAAGACTTCCTTATGAGTATGAAGATGTTTCAGGAAGCGTTCCTGCAGATTTCCAGAGTCTCACACAAGACGTCGGTAAATACAACACCGTTATGGGTGCCAAAGCACGTCAGTTGTATAACGGAATCATAGCCCGTGCCTTCCGTACACGCACAGCCGTACTGGCTGCCAGTCCCTTCTTTTGAAGATGCTTCCAACGCTGCCACATGGGCGGATGCCGCTAATGCCGCAGCTGCTGTAATAGACTATAAAGGAGGTCTATCAGGATTAGCATCCGACGGAGTGGAATATTACTCACCTACTATTATAAATACAATTAAGGATGGTGCCAATCCAAATGAAATCTTATGGAGAGGAAACAAAGGAAGTGGTGATAACGACCAGGAATCACAAAAAATTTCCCACCGAGTTTGTACGGTAATGGTTATATGAATCCGTCGCAGAATCTGGTCGATATATTCCCCTATGGCCAATGGATACCCCATCAATGACGCAGCCAGCGGATACGATGCCAACAATCCTTATGCTGGACGCGATCCCCGTTTGGGCAAATACATCTTTTACAATGGAAGTACAATCAGTGAGAAGAGTATAACAATCAACATCAATGAGGGAAATCAAGACGGTGTTAACGTGACCGAAAACCGCTCGACCCGAACAGGCTATTACATGAGAAAACGCTTGCGCATGGATGTGAACTGTAATCCGGCATCCATTTCCAAACAGCCGCATTACACACCCCGTATCCGTTATACTGAAATGTACCTGAATTATGCTGAGGCAGCCAATGAAGCTTGGGGACCGAAAAACGCCAACGGCAGAGATTACTCCGCTTACGATGTAATCAAAGCCATCCGGAAACGTGCCGGCATAGGTGGTACCAATGATGCCTATCTGGAAGCATGCGCTGCCAGCAAAGACAAAATGCGCGAACTGATCCGCAACGAACGTCGATTGGAACTCTGCTTCGAAGGATTCCGTTTTTGGGATCTCCGTCGCTGGAAAGCCGACCTGAACGAACCGGTATATGGCATTAGCTGGAATGGTAACAGCTATCAGAAGATAACCGTAGAAGAACGTTCGTATGAAGATTATATGTACTGTTGCCCTATCCCCAACTCTGAGATACTGAAGTACAGCAACCTCATCCAGAATAAAGGATGGAAATAAACAAAATTGTGAACACTATTAATAAAATAGCATGATATGAAAAAGAAATTAGCATATATCGGACTGACTTCATTACTCTTGTCTTTCACTGCGTGCGAAAGCTCTGACAATGAATTCTCCGACTTCGATTATCAAACTGTATATTTTGCCAATCAATATGGTTTGCGTACCATTGAATTGGGAGAAGACGAATTCCTCGATAACTCTTTGGATAATCAGCACAAAGTATCCATTAAAGCAGCTTGGGGTGGTGGTTATACCAACCGCAAGAATGTAATTATTGATACTCAGGTAGATGAATCGCTTTGCGAAAACCTCTATTTCAAAGGAAGTAACACTCCTGTTACCCCTATGCCCACCTCCTACTATACCCTGGCCGCCAACCAGATCAATATTCCCAAGGGTGAAGTTATAGGTGGTGTAGAGGTACAGTTTACCGATGCATTCTTTGCCGATAAAAAGACTCTTGATAATTATTACGTGATTCCTCTGAAGATGACAGGCGTACAGGGTGCAGACTCCATCCTTCAGGGTAAGGCAGTCGTAGCAAACCCCATGTTGACAAATAGTGGCGACTGGAGTGTACAACCCAAGAATTTTGTACTTTATGCTGTAAAGTATGTCAATCCCTGGCATGGTGAGTACCTGCGTCGTGGAGTGGATCAAGCTGTGATAAACGGCGTTTCTTCGCAATTGGTACGCCATCAGCAATATGTAGAGAAGGATGAGAAAGTAAATATTACAACTGAAAGCCTGAAAGACAATATTCTATCCTTATCAACCAAGGATGCACAAGGTAATCTTTTCAATTACAACCTCAGCTTGACTTTTACCGAAGATGGTAATTGCACAGTAGGTAGTACTTCCGATGATCTTATCATTTCCGGTACCGGTAAATTTGTGAAGAAGGGCGAAAAGAACAGCCTTGGCGGTAAAGATCGTAATGCTATCTATCTGGACTATACAATTGACTTTAAAACCAAAAAACATGCAGTACGCCCACCAAAGATACGTTGGTGTTAAGCAGTCGTGCCGTACAAGGTGGCAAGTCATTCGAAATAGAAATAAGATAGTATTATCTGGTATAAACGTTTAAACAAAGAAAACATGAAATACTTTAATCATAAGATAATCGGTATTGCCATGATGTGTGCAACGGTTATGGCATGCACCGATAAGTATGACTGCAACCTTCAGGTAGAAAAGCCTGAAGAAGTGGCCAATAGCGAATACCTGGCCAGCTTTGATTTGCTGAAATCGTACATTACCCGCGATGCCAGTTCTCCGTTCAAGTTTACGGCAAACTTGTCTTCAACAGACTTTTTAAAGAAAGACATTGCTTACAGCACCATACTTAGCAATTTTGATGGCATAGATATTGGCGGTTCTATCACTCCCGTCAATTCATTGAAAGAGGATGGTTCCTTCGATTTTGGCGGAATGCAATTAGTAGCTGATGCTGTCAAAGGAACGGACATAACGCTTTATGGTGGTGGTACGCTCTGTTCCAATCAGGGACAACGCACCGCTTATTATAATGAACTGATACAGCCCATCATTATTCCCTTCGTACCCGAAAAGGTAAAACTGTGATTTGTGACTTCGAGAATGATGAACTAGGCAAAGCTTACGGTATGACCGGAGGAAGTCAGGCTGTGGTAGAAAACGACCCGGATGGGAAGAGTGGTAAAGCACACTGCATGTAGGTACCGACGATAACAAAGCTGCCTATTCACATCCTAAGTTCAACGTCAAGTTACCGGAAGGTCGAAAACTGGGTGATTACGTCAATCTGACCATTGATATGCGTATTGTAAACGAAGACGGTATATATGGAGCAGGTATGAGAGTCTTTATTAATGGAAAAGAGTTCAACGTTGGTATGAATGCTAAAACTTTTGGTTGTAATCCCAACACTTGGAATCGTGGAGCGGTCATCAGCTTAAATAGCGCTACAGCTCAGGCTTCATATTGCCGGATGAAATGAAAGGACTTTTACTGAATTTGAGCTTGCCGTTGGTTCCGCTTCTGGAGGAGCACAATATTTTCTCGATAACATCGTGATGAATTATGAGCTTCCCGGAACAGGTGTTACTAAAATTGACTTTGAAAAAGATGAACTTGGAACGTCTTATCCGATGACTAACGGAAACTCTTCCGTTGTAGAAAATGATCCTGAAGGCAGTGGTAAAGTATTACACGTAGGTACAGCTGCTACCCCTTGCAATAGATCTTATCCTAAATTCACAGTAAAATTGCAAAACGGAAGAACGTTAGGTGACTACATAGGTCTTTCTCTCGACATGTACCTGATAGATGGTAAAAGGTGGCTGGGGCGACGGCATGCGGGTAGTGATTAATGGACAAGAATTCAACTGCGGCCAAGGACCGTTCAACTTCGGTTGTGAAGCTAACAAATGGGGACGAGACAAGATTTATATCACATTCCTGAAAGAAGGTGAAGAAACAGGTAAGGGAAAAATCGCTATACCCAATTCCATGAAAGATCTGACCGAGATAGAGCTGGCCGTAGGTTCAGGCTCGGGTGAGTGGCATGCTTACATCGATAATATCAACCTCCACTGGAAGGCCGATGATACCATCATCGAGAAAACTCCGGAAGAGAAAAAGAATATCTTCACTGAAGAGATGAATAAATGGATCGGTGGTATAGTAAATGCCGGTGGTGAATCTGTAAAAGTATGGAATATTGTAGGCAAACCACTTGACAAAACCATGGATGCCAACACCTTCAACTGGGGTGAATATTTGGGCGAAGTAGAATATGCACGTACAGCCGTAAAACAAGCACGTGACACAGCAAAAAAAATTGATCTCAACCTCTTCGTTAGCAATACTTTCAATCAATCTGATGAGATGGGACAGAAAGCCGATGAATTGATCGCATTGGTAAAATCCTGGGAAGCAGATGATGTAACCCGTATTGACGGATACAACATCCTTCTTCATGCGGTTTATTCCAAAGATGCCACTTTTACTCAGAAAGCCAATGAAGAGATGATTTCCGAATTGTTCGACAAGCTGGCACAGACCGGTAAACTGATACGTGTATCCGACCTCAGCATGATGGTGGAAGATACAGAGGGTAAGTTCATCCAGACCAGTAAACTGACCGCCGATGAACGGAGTGCCGCAGCCAACTATATAGCTTTCATCATGAAAGAATATCGGAAAACTATCGCATCGGACAAGCAATATGGCATATCCATTTCAAGTATGACCGAAACCAGTACCGGTAACAAGATTTGCCCCTGGACTTCGGGATACAATCGAAATGGAATGTATGAAGGAATAGTTGAAGGATTGAAATAACCCGAAGTATAATGAAACTATTTATTAGAAATCTATGCATTTTTCTGATGGGAATGTCATGTTGGGCATGCTCTGATAATAATAATGCGGAGACTGATGATAACGGGAAGGGCGCATATGCGCTCTTCCTAAAAAAGTCAATTACAGTGAGTGCCGGTGAAAACCAGACAGAGGTCGTTATAGAGTGGGCAAAAACCTCCTGGGAGATAACCTTCGAACAGGGAGATATTGTAAAAAAAAAGTATAACTCCGATGTCAGGTGGAAGCAATGATGGAGAAAAAGCAGTACACAAAAATTCAAGTGGTTTGCAATGCTAACGCTTCAATGAAACAACGTACACAGACTATTCACATTACTGACCTAACCAACAAGCAGACTACCGATTTATTGATAGAACAGGAACCAGCGTTCAAGTCTGTTACACTTAATATTGACCCTACAGTAAAATATCAGCCGATAGCAGGATTCGGTGGAATGTACAATCCTAAAATTTGGTGTGGCGGAAACCTCATTTCTGCCCGACAATTAGAGCAAATGTATGGTGAAGGCGGATTGGGCTACTCCATCCTTCGCCTGATGGTTTATCCCAACGAATCTGATTGGAATGCTGATGTAGAAGCGGCTAAAGCGGCACAGGCCAATGGAGCAATAGTTTTTTTGCATGTCCGTGGGACTGTACTGATGCTCTCTCCGAGCAAATCAAGGTGAACGGCAAAGAAGTAAAACATCTCAAAAAGGAGAACTATGGAGCATACGCCGATCATCTTATCCGTTACATCAATTTCATGAAACAGAATGGAGTAGATCTTTATGCCATATCTGTTCAGAATGAACCGGATATGGACTTTACTTATTGGACTCCTCAGGAAGTGGTAGATTTTGTGAAGCAATACGGTGCCAAAATCCGTGAAACCGGAGTCAGACTGATGTCTCCCGAAGCATGTGGTACACCACCCGAATACACGGATCCGATCATCAATGATGCCGGAGCATTTGCACAGACCGATATTATTGCAGGACACCTTTATCAAGGTTTTACAGACCTGGATAATGGATACGTCAAAAATCGTCACGATTACATCTGCGGTCTCTACCCTCGCATCCATGGAAAGACTTGGTGGATGACGGAACATCTCTTTAATGACGGAGAAAAATCAGATGATCCGTCAGCATGGGAATTCCAAAAGTGGCAATACTGCCTCAACCATCTTGGCAAAGAAATCCACATGTGTATGGAGGGCTATTGCAGTGCATACGTATACTGGTATTTAAAGCGCTTCTATGGATTGATGGGCGATAATGACAAGCGCAGCCCGGTGGGTGAAGGTGAAATTGCTAAGAATGGTTACATCATGGCCCATTACGCGCAGTACGCCACAGGTACTACCCGTATTAAAGCTGTCACGAATAATACAGGAATATGTGCCACAGCCTACATCAATGAAACAGGAAATGAAGTAACGGTTGTATTGCTGAATTTCACCGGAGCCACCCAGTGTATAGAAATACCGTTGGCAGGAATGAAGCGTGCAAATGCCGTTGAAACCAATGAAAACAAAAAATATGGAAGTTATCAGTACTGAGATGCTGGAATCTGGTGAGGGTGTATATGTACTGTTGTCCGGTAACAGCATAGTCTCTGTCCGGTTGACCTTATAATTGCATGAAGTGATATGGAATCACTCAAGTAGTTCATATTCTCCCCAAATGGTAAGTGTTGCCAAAGCAAAACAAAAAATTGCTTTGTGCAACACTTTTTTTTATTTTTGATGTCACGTTCGCTTTACACGTTCGTCTTAGTAATGTAAATGGAACTCAAACAATTTAAAATATCCGTTCTACCCCTCCGCAATAAGCTATTGAATTATGCGCGGAAGTTGACCGAAAGTCCGGACGATGCAGAAGATGCCGTACAAGAAGTCCTGCTCAAGCTATGGAACAAAAAGACTTGAACTGGAACAGTACCGTAACATTGAAGCATTCGCCATGACCATGACACATAATCTCTGCATGGATATGTGGCGCACCAGGCATACCGCCAGCGTACCGTTAGAGTATGTACAGGATGCCACTCCCGGTGGAACACCGGAACGGTTGCTTGAGATAAAAGACGAAATCCGTCTGATGCATGAAATTATTAATTCATTGCCTACCTTGCAGCGCACCATCATGCGGATGAAAGACATCGAGGAGTATGAAACGGAAGAGATTGCCGACATCACAGGCTGTAATCCGGAAGCCATCCGAAGTAACCTGTCGAGAGCGCGAAAGAAAGTGAGAGAAATTTACCTGCAAACAGTACAAGAAAAAATAAGGAGGAAACAAGTATGAAGATAGAAGAATTAATAGACCGCTATTTCGAAGGACAGACCTCATGTGAGGAAGAACGCGAATTACGCAGTTTCTTCACGCAAGAAAATGTACCGGAATCGTTACAAGTATATCGTCCCTTGTTTGTCTGCCTGGATCAGGAAGCAAAAGCATTCCGGCAAGAAAGTGCTCCTGTTAAAAAGCCTTCCTTCCGCCGTCGCTTTATTTACACAGCGGGAGGAATAGCAGCCGGAATTTTATTAGTGATCGGCATTGCCGGTACGCAGCGATACCTTCACCCCACTCCGGAAAATTACGTCATTATCGACGGCAAGCAATACACGGATGTAAACCTGGTGCATGAACAAGCCCTTGCTGCTTTCCGAGATATGCGAACTACGGAAGATGAAGTGCTTGATCTGATGTTTGAATAATAAAAAGAACTAATAGATACAATTATGAAAAAGTTCACTCATACCCTGCTATGCTGCCTGCTGCTCTTGTTCAGTACCGGCATGTACGCCCAAAAAGGACTGCAAATAGCATCCGTATTTCAGAAATACGGCAATGAGAAAGGGGCCACTTACGTGGAACTGTCCAAGATGTTATCCAAGAATTGGGACATCACCCATTACCAAAGCCTGAAACTGACAAAGGCAGAAAAGGCATTACCGGATATCTACCGGTGTCTGGAATCCGACCGGGAACATGCCAGGAAAATAAAAGAAGTGGTGACAGACGGGCATATTCAATCGGGATACTACCAGTTGCCTCCGGTAAAAGATAAAATAAACCGCTTCATACTATTCCGGCTCGGCAAGAAAGGAGAAGCCACACTTATCTATATCGAAGGCGAAATAGACAGTGACGACCTTGTTACACTGATATTCAGCAAAGACTAATTCTGAAATTTATAAATCACAAATAATAAAACTTATGAAACGAATTTTCTTTTTTATTCCTTATCATGACTTCCATGACAGTCGTGGCACAAGAAAGCATCCCGCAAGATACAACTCTCTATCTCAACGGACGGAAGATCATCATTAAAGAACATGATGGCAAAATCAAAGTGAAAATGTATGAGGCAAAAGCCGACAATGACACCATCGAAAACACCCAGGTATTTGAAGGTGTGTATCTGGACGGCCGCAGCATTGAACGAACCACAACGGTTTCCGTACCTTTCGTGAAGAAGAAAAAAGGCTATTACCGCTTTGATCCTCACTACCCTGCCATCTATTTCGGCTTTAACAAACTGGCAAGCAATACATTTCAGTACTCTGCCAAAGTACCTCAACTTGGCTCGAAATCTTGGGAATGGGGTATCAATCTGTTTAATACCGGAGTTGCCATAACCCGTAACAATCATTGGGGATTGACCACCACCCTCGGTTTAGCACGTATCGTCTATAAATTGGATGACAATTACGGCTTTGAGAAAGTAGACGGCATCACCGTTTGCCGGCAAGCCGAAGATGTGGATTACCAAAAGAGCTGGCTGCGCTATTGGGCTTTCCGTCTGCCTGTCAGTCTGGAATGGCAAACCAAATTCGGCAGTCGCCGTGCTTTCATTGCCGCTGGTCCGGAAGTGGAATGGCGTGTAGGGGTTAAATCCAGAGCCAAATATGATGATAAGAAACATACTTTGAGTAGCAAGCTGAATACCCATCCGCTTGGCATGAATCTGCTGCTACAGGCTGGTTACGGTTGCTTGGGATTCAATGCCCGTTTCGCTCTCACTTCTCTGTTTGAAAAGAATAAAGGACCCGAACTCTATCCGGCTTCTATAGGCATAGGTTGGTATTGGTGACAGCATAAAACTTTAATAATTCATTTCCCGCCTCACAACAAAAACTGTGGGGCGGACTTGTTTTTGTCTATATAGAATTGTATCTTTGTATCGCTACTCCTTTAACAGCAAGAAAGGAAAAATAGAATGAAAACAACTAATGAAATTCTCGCCATCCTGCACGAGTTCAAGCAAACAACCGCTGACAAGTACGGCATTGAGAGTCTTGCTCTCGTTGGTTCAGCTGCCCGTGGCGAACAACGGGAGAACAGCGATATTGATGTTTGCGTAAAACTACGCAAAACCACTTTTCGTGCCTATATGACGATCAAGGAAGAATTAGAGCACCTCTTTCATACAAAAGTTGATTTAATAACCTTGCATGAGAACATGCGCCAAATGTTCCGGCATAATCTTGAACAAGATGCAATCTACGTCTAAACAAGCATTAATAGATATGCTTCGCTTTGTAGAAAGCCAAACAGCATTCATCATCAAAACCACTGTTCGGATAAGCAATTATCAGGATTTTCTCAATTCAGACGATGGCATGGTATTATTCAATTCGACGTGTATGTGCCTGCAAACTATTGGTGAAACGATCCGACAAGTAGATGACCGTACTCACGGATGCCTTTTCTCTCATTATCCCGAAATACCGTGGAGACAAATTATAGGAATGCGTAATATAATCTCACATGAATATCTCTCAATAGATCCGGAATTGATCTACGACATTACCAGCAAAGAACTTCCTCCCCTACTCGCTAGTTTACATCAGATTCTCATAGATATTGATGCCGGTCTACGAAATAAGGAGTTGGGGGAATAGACATCATTCGTATCATACAGAGAATTAAATAATCATTTTATTATGACCAAAGAAGAACTTATGAGAAAAGCGATTGAGCTCTCCACGGAGAATGTCGCTAACGGTGGCGGCCCATTTGGTGCCGTCATTGCCAAAGATGGAGAAATCATAGCTACCGGAACGAATCGTGTGACATCCTCATGTGACCCGACAGCGCATGCCGAAGTCAGTGCCATTCGTGCAGCAGCCACGTCACTAGGTACTTTCAACCTCAGTGGTTGCGAAATCTATACCTCTTGTGAGCCCTGCCCCATGTGCCTCGGCGCTATCTATTGGGCCAGACTGGACAAAATGTATTATGGAAACAACAAGACTGACGCCAAAAATATAGGTTTCGACGACTCTTTCATATATGATGAAATCGCTTTAAAACCTGCCGATCGCAAACTACCCTCAGAAGTATTGCTACACAATGAAGCCATCAAAGCTTTCGAAGCATGGGCTGAGAAAGAAGATAAAATAGAGTATTAAGAGCCTGTCGACAAGAAGTTAAGACTTTGTTTGCAAGGAGTTAACTCCTTGTAAGCAGGAAGTAAACTTCTTGTAAGAGTATATTTCAATGAATTATAAAACAGTAAAATCCCTGAAGTCTACCTTTGACAGAACTTCAGGGATTTTTCATTTATTCTTTATCTAAAAACAACAGACACAATTTTTATCAAATCTAGTATTGTGCTAAAGGAATTATCCCAAGTTTATAATATCCAGAATTATATTTAGGATTCAGAGCTGGTTCATAAATAGGACAACGATATTCACCACGTCTTCCACAATAAGTAAAACCGACACTATCCATTTCATTCTTAATGATAATATCATCACCAAAATTAACAATCACATCCTGTAATTCATCGCTATCTAAATACGTTGTTACCGTAGTAGAAACTCGATGCTGTACTGTAGTAGAAGTACCAAATTTTGCTCCAACCTTCACTTTTTCCTCTAAGCCTAAATCAAAGTCAAAATTAGTAGCGAAAGTAGTAGTAGTTTCAACTACATTTTGAGTCGTTGTCTGTAGATCCTTTTCTATAATAGAAATCTTTATTGAAGTTGAATAATCTTCAATATTCCAATCAAATAAAGGTAAAGGCTCTGGTAAATAATACCTTTTTATACTTTTAACTCCTTTAACCAAATAAGGCATTCTGTTTCCCTGTGCTTGTAAATCAAGTTCAAATAAATCATAGGGTGGAATTGATATTGCTTTTATTATCTCATCAGAAACCAAATTCTTGTTACTAACATAAGTTTTCACTAAAAATTCATAATTTCCATTATACCAATATCCTTCAGGCCCTCTAGGAACCGGATGATCTCTTGTTGATTGAGGTTGCTTGTCATAATGATGCGGATCATCACCTTGATCTGAAATATTATGATACACGACATCAGGGATTCCTGTTAGCTCAAGAAAATACACACATTCTGATATTTTTTTTTGGAAAACGCCTTTACCATCTTTCGTCATAATATTATAATATACATAATCTCTTTGCCAAATTCCATTCTGATCTGCAAATTTCTTTGCATCAAAAACTTTTTGAAGTTGCGTTGGAATATCCAGAGGGGAAACTCTAGTCTTCACCTTAGTAAGATTATTGAATTCCTCATATTCAAACACAAAATTCAAGCCATTTTCAGCACGCACAACATTAGCTTCTTTAAAATTTCGTGTTGAAGCAGACCGCAATATAACTCTTTCTGACGGTTTCACGACAACAATAGGGAATGATGGTATTTCATTACTCTTAATAGTATTTACCTTTCCAGCATTATCTACAAAAAGAATTTGATTCTCTTTACTTTTATAAGCAACAAAAGGTACTTCTTGAGCAACATTCCACTTTTCTGCCGAAAAGATATCATTAGGAAGTACGGGAACAAAAACAGTCAAAGTAGGCATTTCCTTATATAAAGCTAGCAAGTTCTCTTTACTCATATACTTCGATAAAAACTCCTCTAATGTTCCTCCCCCGCTTAACTTTTTATCTTTAACTAACATATACAAAACATCATAGTCATAATCAAACTGCTTTATCGCCTCTTCTTTTATAAGCTTTCTTACGCCTTCACTTTCATTAAGAACTCTAGCCAAAGCAAATGAAAATTCACTTTTTAAAGAGTTTAGGTCTATTTCATCATAACTTTCTTCAATTAATGATGAATTATTACTTGTTTCAATCATATCATTAGAACATGATCCTACAATGAATAGAGCTAATAGTAGTCCTACTTGTTTCAATCTAATATTCATAATATTAATCTTTTAATAGTAATACATTAAGTCTCATATAATTCTGCAGAACTGCTATAAAGATAATGTTTTTATTTTAAATATATATATTTTTTAGTAAATTCTTGTTTAAAGAAAGCAAGAAAGACATCATTAAGCAGCCACATACAACTATTTTAACAATTTATACAAATACCACCATAAATTTTCGCCTAATTTATAGCAATATAAAAAATCCCCAAAGTGCTGTGATGCAGACTCTGGGGATTTAGTTAATACACAAGGTATTTGCAATGAAAGGTTATTTGCTTATATTGTTACTCTTTTAGAAGCGCATACCTAAAGTAAATATCACTTGACTACGTGTGTTTGTCACTTTTGTCTTATTTAGATATTCATCATCAAAGGCATAAAAATCTGATTTGTAAGTACTATATTGATACGCCAAATCTGCATAAACTAATGAACCACGATAACCAATACCTAAAGTGTAATTACTCTTGGATTTAGCATTAGCATAGTCCGTATCTGTCATAACAGAGTTCAGCGGCAAATCCTTATATGCTCCGTCTTTATATGCTGCCGTGCTGTAATTGTATCCAGCACGCAAAGCAAACTCAGGTATCACCTTATATTCTGCACCTATGCGGAATGTACTTACTCCTTTCAGCATTTCTTTGATTGTAGAATTTTCATACCCCATCTCATCCCCTTCAGGATAATAAAGACGTATACTTGAGTAATCCTGATATTCATATTCAGCACCGAGAGCAAGATTTGTACCTACTGTATATCCTAAACTTAGATTGTATTTCCATGGAGTACGGAGTTCATAATCATAAGTCATATCTTTGTTATCCAAAAAATCATAACTATCTACTGTTGTTTATAAAACTCAGTTTCCCCCTTATCATTCTGTCCATAGATACCAGACTCAAGAAAAACATTAGTAGCCAAGGTCAACTTATAAAATGTAGGAGTATGTATTGCAAGTCCAATACGCAAAGGAGATGTTTCAAAAGGACGTATGATTGCTCCCAATTTAAAATCAAATCCTGTTCCGTCAATCTTTGTCCAGCTATTTAAGTCATAATATTCCCCTGTGTCATAATCCTCACTATAAATGGAACTTTTGGTATAATTCAAGTCATAAGCACCTACAGTTACTCCCAAATACACCCTATCATTAAAGTTGAAAGAAATATTGAAGTCATATTGATCCACCCCACCAGTTTCACGTGATCTGAACTTACTATAAGGTTGGGGAAGAAAAGCACCAAATCCTGTCAATCTGTCTTTATTATTCACATCCTCATATAAGGGATCATAAAGTGAGCCACCCCATCCTAAAGCAGCCAACCAACCTACATTATTATTATTAAATACATTATTATTAGGAGTAGCATTATCATCTATATATTTTATATCATACCCATTTTCCAACATTCCTCCAGCTTGTGAAGCCATCAAAAAAGTTTGCGAAACAACCTGCCCGTCAGGTGTCAGATTAAGCAACCCCTCCATTGACGTCGTTTTATTAAATGATTTGGAACGGTTATAGCTGAAACCGAAGTTTACATATCGCAAGGTGGTCTCATTACCAATTTTATTAGAAAGTACAAAACCAGCATTATTCAATTGCCAGCGGTTCTTATTTGAATTGAAAGTATTACCACCATACGTACTTTCTGTTCCGGTTGATGAAAAACCAAATGAAGCAGTAACATCATTACTACGATAAATACCTATACCTGCAGGATTAGTTGCAATGGTAGACATATCACCTCCCAATGCCCCCATGGCTCCGCCCATACCAACAAAACGAGCTGTTCCATTCAAATCCTTCTCTGTCATCTTTGTAACATCATATATAGTCTGCGCACCCATTCCCATTGAGACAAGCAATGAAAGGGCGACTAAAGTCAGTTTCTTATTCATAATCAATGTTCTTTCTAGTTCAAAACTATTATTACATTCACGTATCTGTTTATCTTCTTCCACCGCCTCTACTGGAAGAACCGCCTCCGCCACCACTTGAACGGGTAGAACCTCCACCACTACCTGAAGAATAGCTGCCGCTAGAGCGTGAGCTGCCACCTGCTGAATAGCTGCTAGAAGAACGAGTGCTGGAAGAAGAACGATTATAGTCATAAGAACGACTACTGGAACGAGTACTTGCACCATTATCATAATTACGTGGAGCAGATGAACTACCGCGGTTATAAGTTGACGAACTACGTGTACTACTACTGCGTGTACTGGTACCGGAAGGACGAACCGCAGAATTACCACGATTGCTACTACTGCGTACACTTTGCACATTGCTATTGTATGCACCACTACGAGTGCTACTCGGACGAGTATATGTTGAACGACGTGATGAAGCAGCGTCTGTCCGTGTACTCATTCCCGGACGTTCGGATGAAGCACGGGTCCCTACCACACGGCGAGTTGAACTTGTACCAGAGCTTCTTCTCACTTCTCCACTTGTAGAACCAGCACTGCGTCTTGTTTGATAGCCACTGGTAGAACCTGAAGATCTCCGTGCAGTTGATGAACCTGATACACGATTTCCTGAGGACACTCTATTTCCATAAGAACGCCTGCTCGTATAAACATTATTGTTGCTCCAATGGTTGCCTCCCCAGTGTCCACCGCCACCGGGATACCAGCCACCGCCAGGATAATAATGATGGTGATGATGTCCCCATCCCCAACTCCAGCCACCGTAGAAACCGCCCCAGCCATAGGACCAGCCACCGTAACTGTAATAAGGTGAGTATCCACCCCAACCATAATAAGGATAGCCTCCCCATCCGTAGGAGTTATAACGCCAATCCCACCATAAGCGGTTAGAGAAAGTCGGGAAAGCATACGCATACATTCCGTCAGTATAAACGTTCCAGTCCCATGAATTCAGACCGTAAACGACATCCCAATAATACGGGCTACTGATGCTCACCGCATAACGCGGATTGCGGAAACGTACGATACGCATAGCATATTCATAATCATCTTCCGAACCATCGAAGCCATTTAGCCATTCACCATCCGGATCGGGCACTGCTTTTTCCTTAATATATAAGGTATCATCTTCCATTACGAAGTCATTCTCACGAGAATCATAACGACGGTTATATTCGTCTACATCACGTGTATTTCCTTTACGATCCTGTACTACAACAGTAGTATTACCTGGCGACGTATAAACCGTAGTTGGTGCATTCGACTTTACTACAATTTCTTCAGTCGGAGCAGAGCTTGTAACTTTCTTCTCCTGCTTCTTTTCCTTCTTATCCTTAGAAGGAATGTAGTAAAGGTCGTCATCTATGCTCTGCGCCGAAACCATCCAAGGGAGGCACAAGGCAAAAAGCGATAAAAAAACAATCTTTTTCATATGGGTGTGGTTTATAGGTTTTACATTAATCCATTTTATCACGTCACAAAGATAGCGATGGATTTTACCGCATACAGGAGAATTTCCCCAAATGATTATAGGGATTTCCCTATTCTATCATAACAAAAGGGATATTATTTTGGTTTTCAATGCACTAAATTAAATCTCCAGTGCAAGTTTATAACACATGAAACTTATCCGTTTGACGGATATAAAATACCGGAGAAATCAGTGCGTGATATCTGGCTATCTACTGATGAGATAAAGGCTATACGAGATGTAAAAGTCAGCAGGGAGAATCGGATTAGGAAGTATCTCCGGAATTTGTATATGTTTATACATTTTATCTATCTGATCTTTTTTTATTACTTTTGCAGCAAATAAACGAACAATACTAAAAAAACAATGCAAGACATAAGAAAGCAAAACGTATATGACCTTGCCCAAGAAAGATTACATGTCATTTTTCAGAATTTTGATAATATTTACATCTCATTTTCAGGAGGCAAAGATAGCGGTGTACTATTAAATTTATGCATAGATTATATCCGCAAACATAATTTAAAAAGAAAAATTGGGGTATTTCATATGGATTATGAAATACAGTACAACATGACAATTGATTATGTAGAACGAACTTTTAAAGAGAATCAAGACATCCTGGATATATATCATATTTGCGTACCTTTTCGAGTAACGACATGTACGTCCATGTATGAAGATTATTGGAGGCCATGGGATGAAGACAAAAAAGCAGTCTGGGTACGCCAAAAACCGGAGAGGGCAATGACATTACATGAGTTCCCTTTCTACACTACCGACATGTGGGATTATGATTTTCAAATGGAATTTGCCCAATGGCTACATAAAAATAAAAAGGCTACCCGGACATGCTGTTTAGTTGGCATTCGTACACAGGAAAGCCATAATCGTTGGCGTGCCATTTACAGAAAAACAAAGGAACGATATGCCAACTACCTATGGAGTACCCAAATTACTGAAGGTGTTTATAACCTCTATCCTATTTTTGACTGGAAAACAACTGATATCTGGGTAGCAAATGGTAAATTCAAGTGGGATTATAATCATCTGTACGATCTTTATTATCAAGCAGGAATTAGCCTTGACCGACAACGGGTAGCAAGTCCTTTTATCTGCGAAGCCATAGAGAGCCTGTCACTGTACAGAGTGATTGATCCCGATATGTGGGGACGGATGATTGGCCGGGTTAACGGAGTAAATTTTTCCGGGATTTATGGAAAAACCGGAGCCATGGGAAGAGATGAGATACATTTACCCAAAGGATATACATGGAAATCCTTTACAGAGTTTCTTCTGTCTACTCTACCTGAACATACCCGGAACAGATACCGGAAGAAATTGGAGACAAGCATCAGATTCTGGAAGAATAAGGGCGGTGTACTCAGTGACGAAGTGATACAGAAACTAAGAGAAAGAAATATTCCTATTCAAGTAGGAGAAAGCACAAACTACAAAACGGACAAGAAGCCTGTCAGGATGGATTATTTAGATGATATTGATATTGCAGAGTTCAAGGAAATTCCGACTTACAAAAGAATGTGTATCTGTATCCTACGCAATGATCACGTTTGCAAATATATGGGATTCGCACTGACAAAAGAAGAAACACTCATGAAAAATATGGCATTAAAACAATATGGAAAGATTTTCAAAGATGAATAGAATTTCTTAAATGCCCCATCTTTAAATAAGACAAACTGCATCTCAGCATAACTTTTTCATGCAAGCATGAAAGTTCTACATTCGATTTGCATTATCTTTGCAGCTAATAAACAAATATACAAAGAAACTGGTTCGCTTCGCTAACAGAGGCTTTGCATTTAATAATAAATTATATTCCAATGAAATATTTAGAATTTACTTTCCGCACTTCTCCTTGTACAGAAGTAGTAAACGATGTGCTTTCCGCTATCCTGGGCGATGCAGGTTTTGAGAGTTTTGTTGAACAAGAAGGCGGTATTGCTGCCTATATACAAAAAGATTTGTATGATGAAAGAACTGTAAAAGCAGCTATTGACGAGTTCCCCCTACCAGACACCCAAATCGAATATACTTTTACAGAAGCCGAAGATAAAGACTGGAATGAGGAATGGGAAAAGAACTTCTTCCAACCGATTGTGATTGGTGACCGCTGTGTCATCCACAGTACTTTCCACCATGATGTTCCCCAAACAGAATATGATATTGTCATCAATCCGCAAATGGCTTTCGGTACAGGACATCACGAAACCACCAGTCTCATCATCGGTGAACTACTGGACAGTGACCTGCAAGGCAAGTCCCTTCTCGATATGGGTTGCGGCACTTCCATCCTTGCCATTCTTGCTCGCATGCGTGGTGCAGAACCTTGTACTGCCATCGATATTGATGAATGGTGCGTTCGTAACTCACTTGAAAACATCGAATTGAACCACGTAGACAATATTTCCGTATTCCAGGGAGACGCCTCTTCACTAGAAGATATAGGTCCGTTTGACGTAGTCATTGCTAACATCAACCGGAACATTCTGCTGAATGACATGAAACAGTATGTACGTTGCATGCGCAAAGGTTCCCAACTCTTTATGAGTGGATTCTATGTGGACGACATTCCTCTGATCCAGGCAGAGGCCGAACGTAACGGATTACACTTTGTACACCATCAAGAGAAAAACCGTTGGGCGGCAGTGAAATTTGAACTTTAAAGCCTACTTTTGTCCCGGTAGCATCTACCGGATAACCCGGCTGATGCTACCTGCTCAATTATGGACAAAAAAATCCCGACAAGACAATAATTGTCTGCCGGGAACCAGTATGAATCTTATCTCACTTAAACAGATAAATGCAATCTAAAATACTTCCTCATGAACCATATATAAATGGAGCTGAGCGATAAAATAGCACATAAAAGATACAAGTATCCCCAATTCTGACAATAGATATATCCGATAATCACTATAGCCTGCACAGCCATATAAACCAACGAAACCACAACATGAGGTATTTTCAACTCATTTGCCATTAACTGATACATATGTTTCCGATGTGGCAAGCCTATGTTTTCATGGAGCATCAGACGATGAATAATAGTCAAAACACTATCAACTCCGTAAACTACCAAAAGAATCATCCAACTGAAATCCTCCGTTTTCAGAATCAACTTCCCTATCAGGAAAAGCAGTATGAAAGCGATACTCACAGAACCTACATCACCGGCAAAACACTTCGCCTTCCTGCGGAAATTAAAGAAGCAGAATACCACCACTGAACAAAGCACCGTATAAATTAAAGCCGGTTCAGCAAAGGATACCATTTCTTCATTGATATAAGCCAATGCTCCTAAAATAATCAATGAATAACCACCTGTAATACCATTAATGCCATCCATGAAATTATAAGCATTGATGATACCTGTACAAACAATCAAAGCTATAATGATCCAACACCAGGAAAGCGAAAACAATCCCCATTGATAAAACATCAAGGCCATGGCAGAAAAGTGAAACACCAGCCGTAAACCTTGGGAAGTAGAACGAATATCATCTACAAAGCTGATAAATGTTATCAGGCTCAGTGCCAATATAAACCAAGGATATTCCCAGTCGTTAGTCAGGAAATAAGCCAAAGCTCCGAAATAGAAGATGATTCCACCACCACGCAAAGTAATCCGTGAATGAGAACTACGTTCATTGGGTTGATCTATGATATTAAACTTATCAGCCACCCTAAAATAAAAAAGTTCTGTCAGGAACAACAGAACCAAAATAATTACGTAATACATTATTCATTTTTATTAATCCAATGAAACCATACCTGAACACAGACAAATAAAAAAGCTGCTACACTTACTACAGCCATTACAATCCCAAAGCATATACTCATTCTATCTTGAAATTTTCTAATACATTTGTTGGCTTCCACCCTAATTCCCGTATTGCTTTCTCATTACTAAAGGTTAGTGACTTGGTTATTTTATCAAGCTTCAATGAATTTAATGGAGCTTTCTTACCCAAGCAGTCCCCTATCAAAGCCATGCCTTTTGCCAGCCAATAAGGGATCGATAAAGGCAGCGATTTATTCATCTGTTTACAAATCAGTGTTTCCAAATCCCTGAATGTAGGTTGATAACTATCACATACATTATAGATACCTCCTTTTCTAACCAGTAAAGGAATCAGGTTCGCAATATCTTGCACCATCAGTACACTTTTCCGAGCTCTACCATCTGCAATGCTGAAATACCTTCCTCTACGAATCCCTGTTATCATAGCTCCCAAATTGCCCGGAGGATTAGGCCCAGCTATCAAGGAAGGGCGGATTATCCCTAACACAACATTGTATTTCCGACACCAATTCTGCAAATACTCTTCCGCCAGACGTTTACTCATAGCATAAGGAGTGGTTCCATTTAGCAGATACTCTTCCGTGATATTCACTCCATAATCACAACCATATACTGCTACTGTAGAAATAAAGATAAGCTCTCGGTACTCCAACCTTCTCTAACGCCGCACAAAGGTTTTTCGTACCCTGTAGATTTACATCGAAAAATGCCTGTCGTTCAGCGTCCGTTTTAGGAATAGAATGGGCTTTTCCAGCAGCATGTAATACAATATCATAACGTTCGTGTAACTCCGGAACCTCCTTAGCGATGTTCACCGTATAATTATCTTGTTGGGTTAAGCCAACAGTTGTGACATCATATACTCTCTCTAAAAAAGGGCGTACATTGTTGCCCAAGAACCCGGAGGCTCCTGTAAATAAAAGTTTCATAAGAAAAAGGAAATAAGATAATTAAGATAAAGAGAAGGACTACTTCAACAAGAATGAGATATTTACACTGTGCATTCGCTGCATAGGAGTCTGTAAAGGATATGGTGCTCCTTTAAAGACATAAAAAGATTGGAACCCACGAAACCGTGAATTCCAACAATAAGTATATTCATGAAAATTACTTCAATTCTATCCTCATAAATCTGATAATAAATATGGTCTTGCTTATAAAAAGCGCATCTAACCTCTCCATATTGAGACACTACTTCCACCCCAATCTATCGGCTAACAATCCATATACTTCACTATTAGGAATCATCCGACCTTTTTCACGAGCTATTTGAGCATACTTTACCGCCCCAATAATAATTTCATCCGACAATAATTCCATTTCTCCCATCGTAGAAAGTGAGCGGTATTCCGTTACAGGCTCATTGACGGTCTGCTTTATTGGTTCTTGCTTCTTATATGCTTCAGATTTACTCATTATCTTAATATTTTCTACAAAGAAAATTTGCAATATCGAAATATCCTAATTATTATTCCGTAACTTGAGCTTTCAGATATAACTTTTTCACAAACCTCATATCATGTGCCACCATTATCCTCACAAGCTCAGAAAAACTAGTTTTCGTTGGATTCCAACCAAGCAAAGTCTTAGCTTTAGTAGGATCACCTAATAGCTGTTCAACCTCGCAAGGACGGAAATATTTAGGATCAACCTCAACAAGTGCCTTACCCGTTTTTAAGTCAAGACCTTTTTCATCAATACCCTCACCTTCCCAACGGAGTTCAATGCCAACCTCATGGAATGCCAAAGTAGCAAACTCGCGAACAGTATGCATCTCACCTGTAGCTATCACAAAATCTTCCGGTGTATCATGTTGTAGAATCAACCACATACACTCCACATAATCTTTTGCATATCCCCAGTCACGACGGGCGTCCAAATTTCCCAAATACAACTTATCTTGAAAACCTTGTGCAATACGAGCAGCAGCAAGAGTGATCTTACGGGTTACAAAAGTCTCTCCCCGACGTTCACTCTCATGATTGAACAAAATACCATTTACGGCAAACATATCGTAGCTCTCACGATAATTCTTCGTTATCCAAAAACCATACTGTTTAGCCACACCGTATGGACTACGAGGATAAAAAGGAGTGGTCTCTTTCTGAGGAACCTCTTGAACCTTACCGTAAAGTTCCGAGGTGGAAGCCTGATAAATCTTCGTCTTCTTCTCTAACCCCAAAATACGGACAGCTTCCAACATGCGAAGTGTACCTACCGCATCAGCTTCAGCCGTATATTCAGGGACATCAAAAGATACCTTTACATGGCTTTGCGCCGCAAGATTATAAATCTCATCAGGTTGCACCTGCTGGATGATACGGATCAGCGAACTACTATCAGTCATATCCCCATAGTGAAGATTGACCAGTCGTTGCTGCTTCATGTCACGTACCCATTCATCCAGATAAAGATGTTCGATACGTCCTGTATTAAATGAAGAAGAACGACGGAGGACACCATGAACTTCATACCCTTTTTCTATTAAAAACTCAGCAAGAAATGAACCATCCTGCCCTGTAATACCTGTAATTAGTGCTACTTTCTTCATAATCAATAAAAATATTGTTTTAACTTAGGCAACAAACGATACAGAGGATATAAAAAGCTCATCTTTATACCATTTCTTTTAAACGCTCTTATACACTCAATATTACCTTTTTTTATATTTGTAAAATTCTTGCTTGTAGTACCTCCTAATCTCATCCTAACCAATGGTTCAGGAAGATACACTAATTTTATATGCTCCTTTTCTATCAAACGAAGCATTAATTCAAAATCAGCAGCAAATTTAAAATCTAAATCGAATAACCCATACTTTTGATAAACTTCACGTTTCACATAGAAAGTAGGATGTGCTGGATGCCAACCATATTTAAAAGGACGCTGTTTTCCTGAAATCCAATGACGTATAATCTTTGATGTATCAGTCTGTGCAACATAATAAAGATCTGCATACACAGCATCAGCCTGCCTATGATCAGTGAAAGTTTTCATCACTTTTTCTATCGCAGTTGATTCCGCCAATAAATCATCCGAATTAATGATACCTACCACATCACCAGTAGCCATTCGGAAGCCTTTATTCATAGCATCATATAAACCATTGTCCTTTTCACTGACCCAGCACATTCTTTTTCCAAAACGGGGCTCATACTCTTTTATAATATCTACAGTTTCATCATTTGACATACCATCAATAAGAATATATTCTATGTCAAGATAAGTCTGTTGTAAAACAGAGCAAATCGTATCACGAAGAGTCTTGCTACTATTAAATGTAACAGTAATAAGAGATATTTTCATACAAATTTCTTTACTTATTCACAGAGACCTTTTTATATAAACTTAAATATTGCAAATACATTTTATCCCACGTAAAGCGCTGTGCATTCTTAATTCCTCTAGCAACAATATTTGCTCTTTGAGTACTATCTTTCAAGATTTGACAACAGCGCTTAAATTCTGATATTGATAACTCTCTTAGTAATAAAGGAGTATCTCCAATAATTTCCGGAATAGAGGAGGCACCATAAGCTATAACCGGACATCCCGCTTTTTGTGCTTCCAATACTGGAATACCAAAACCTTCATAAAAGGAAGGATATAATAAAGCACATGCACTATTATAAATCAAATTCAAATTTTCATTAGACACTCTACCTACACAGATGAAGCGTTTTTGGCCAAGCTTTAATAAACAATATTCATTTTCCTTAGATGACAAAAGATCACCTACAATAACCAATTTGTAAGTAGAAGTTGCAATGGCTTCCACTGCATAGAGAAAATTCTTATATGTAGCTCTTGAACCAACAAAAACCATATACTCTCCCATCTCTTTATAATGACTATAATCGGTCGTTGGAAAATAATCATCTGAAACACCATTATAAATCACTTCTATTTTTTTAGGATCAATATCAGGAAGAAAATGCAGTAAGTCCTTCTTTGTGTTTTCAGAAATACAAACAATATAATCAGAATGTCTAATTGCCTTAAATTTTTGCCAAGAATGAATAGTTGTTTTTAACCCTTTCATATAATATTCATAAGTAAAATCATGAACTGTAGTTATATTAATGGCATATTTATTTGAAGAATATCTATAATAAGAAGAATGAAATATAAAAGGACTACGTAAGTTCAAAAGTTGTAATGGCAAATAACGTGTAATAAATAAAAACTTATTATTTAAAATATGATTTCTTACATCAGATAAATCAAATTCACGACAAGCTATATTTTCTGCATGCTTCTGATAAAACAGACACATATAATCATAACTTGGGAGTAATCTGATTAGGAGTTCCTTCCACACCACAGATATCCCTCCTGTTTTTTGGAGTGAAAAAATAATATTATCAAAAATTATTTTCAACATAGCACAATATAAGTTTGATCTAAATACATTTTATTACAAGGTTAAATAACCGCATCTACAAATGGATTTTCCCAATATTTATACAGTATCGCTTAGAAATAGATCTAAATAAAAGTTCACAAAGCACTAACATTACAAATAAGTCAATCCAGCAAAAAACAGAAGCACGTGGCACATATATACTATTTGCTAATAAGGAATAATAAAGAAACGATTGGTATTTAGTCTCACAACTTTCACACCTACCTACCAAAATACCAAATAAGAAAAGTAGAACAATTACACCTATAAGAGAGAAATTCATATATATATCACCTATCATATTGGTACCTATACCATATGGGGCATGAGAAAATTTCGTCAGTATTTCTCCCGTAGCAACCTCCATTGTCGTCTTATCTAATAAAAAAGATGTAATGAACATTCCGCCACCAGGAACAAAACAAAAGAAATACTGAATATAAGAAGCACCATAGAGATAACCTTGACTTATTGTATATTCAATTCCATCATATAAAGTTCTAGCATTAACAATCAAATCTAATAAAACAACCCATAAAAAATTAGCGCTCTTGCTTATTTGTCCGTACCCATTTTCTACAACATCCCATATTGATGAATTAGATAAATTAATAGAAGTAGTACGCGTTAGAGTCAAAATTGACATAAAAATTATTGCAAATAAAAACATCGGAATAACAAATCCAATTTTTAATTTATAATAATATTTATCGACAATCCCCATAGAAAATAAAATTAAAAAAATGACAGAGCCTCTACTTCCTATTGACAACAAAGAGATAGCGAACAATACAATAGCTAAAATATTCCATTTATTTTCCTTTATAGCAACTTTTAAACTAATACTTTCATTCCCATAATTTTGTTTTAAATAAATGGCCTTACTGTAACAAGATAAAGATATCAATGCTACAATCAAAAGCATTAACCTAGGATACAAATGTTTTAACCCATAATCAACTCTTAAAACCCCAAAAACATAAAAGAAAAGACAAACAGAAACTATTATTGCAACTTTTTCCAATAAAGTTACCATTCTATCATCAAGGATATGTTTTTTTTCCACAACACACTTTCTCTCAAAATAAATATTACCTAACATATATGCAGCAATCCCTACAGATGCAACAGAAAGCGCATAAGTAGCAATTTTCATATTATAAGGAAAAGTAAATGCAGGAAGAAAAGTATCATCAGGATATATAAATACAGAATGCAAATAATTAATACATCCAAACGAGAATAAGAATAAAGTATCAAAATTCAAAAAACAAGAGCGCCTTATCTTGTGTTTCAAATAAAAAAAAGAAAAACAACAGAATAAGATTGCCTCTATGCTACAATATTCTCTTGAGTATGTATCAGGAGCATACATTAACATAAAGCATGAAACAACAAAATAGAACAACAATCCACATTTTAGCATAAGTTATTTCTTCTATATTTTTTCACTAATTGAATAATAAAATACACTAAATGGCATAAGCCTAAATGCATTAATGCCAAAATGCATTTATGCTTCAATTCAATATTGGCAGAAAGCCAATGAACATCTCTATATAAAGGTGCTATTATTTTATAACTTGAAAAATCCGCAGAATATAATAATGTTATTTTATTATACAATTTAGACAAATTCAATGCCTCTTTATATACAGAAGCATCTTTTATTTCCGAAAAGAACTTTATTAATATATTTTCTACTTCAATTATATTTTCAACAGCATTTCTATTTACATTTGCCGTATACGAAGCTGAATTATTTTTCTCATAATTATATAATGGGGAATTTACTTTCTGAATAATTGATGAATAATAAGCAATTCGTGGCGTAACTAAATAGTCTTCCCCTTGATTCAGCCCGGCAATCGCATAAAGATTATTTTGAATAATTAAATCCCGCTTAATCAATTTACCAACAATACCCGTTACAGCTTTTCTTTTCAGTAACATCTTAGTATATTCTGAAGCATGTTCATTATAATTCAATAATAATATCTGTTCTTTATTTTGAAATATTAACTTATAGTCACATATTACTACATCAGCGTTAGTTGCTATCGCTTTTTCATATAAAAGTTGAACAGCATCTTTTTCTAAATAATCATCACTATCTACATGCAATAAATACGTCCCTGTAGCATTTTTAACAGCGGTATTTCTCGCAACAGCTAACCCTTGATTTCGAGGATGCTTAATCACTCTAACATCCTTAATATCAGGATATCTACATATCACCTCTTCCAAAATAGAAATACTGTTATCTGGGGAACAATCATCAACAAAAATATATTCAACATCAGTAAATGTTTGCTCAAACAAAGAACAAGCACACCTTTCAATATATAATTCAACATTATATATGGGAACCAAAATACTAACCTTACACATTTTATTTAAATTTTATTTTTTTCAACCTCACATATCCATAGTATGAAACTATAAAAAGATACGAGTTAAGCATCCTAAAGTAGACAGGTAAAACAAACGATAAATTATTGGACTTCAAAAAATTACTATATATCCTCTTTATATTTACAATATCAAAAACACTTTTAATACTTCTTACACTTATCCAAAAAAAAGACATTACAAAAGTTCTAAATAAAGATAAATACAAAGGGGGTAAATTTATCCTATTATGCTCTATAAAGAGCAATAAATCTTCTATTACCAATAAATGATCTTTACCCATAGATATAGACTCAGAAGCATGCATAGCAGAGCCTTCCCTATCTCTATAGTTATAAAAATGTCTATCCAAGATCACAATTTCAGAACTACAAATTAATGTTTTTAAAATAAATGCCTGATCTTCACCATATTTTATATGATTTGGAAAACTTATCTTATATTTCTTTATTATGTTTAGTTTTAATAAGTATCCACATATTGCAGAATGGTATATTCTTTTAGTACAATATACAGAAGTAGAATACCTAAGTACTTTACTAGGAACATAACTATACTCAGAAGCAGTACCACCTGTCCTTCTATATCCAAATTGCAGGAAATCAGCACCTTTCCATAATCCAGTTATATATTCGAATGTATCTTTATCTATCCAATCATCACTATCTACAAAACATACCCATTCTCCCTTTGCATGTTCAATTCCCATATTTCGCGCAGAACTTACCCCCACCATTTTCTTTTTATGAAATACATGAACCCGACTGTCAATATTCGAATAATGATCACAAATACTCCCTGAATTATCTTCACTTCCATCATCTATTAATAATAATTCAAATTCTTGATATGTCTGACTCAAAATGCTTTCAATGCATTGAGTTAAATATTTCTCCACATTATAAACAGGAACTATAACTGATATTTGAGGAATATTCATCGAAGATTAGTCGTTAAATAGTTAATAGACTTAAGTTTCCACTCATTCAAAATCTTATTTACCTCAGTATAGTCTATAGGTCTTAAGTGTTCTTCCGACACTTCACCAACAGTAGAAATCAAACGGTTTTCCAGCCCCAAAATACACAATAATGAGATAAACCTCGAAGCCCCTCTTTCAGAATTCAAAATAGCCACAAACGGTTTATTAAAAATAATAGAGAATACAGTTCCATGAAAAGAATCTGTCACTACAAATTGAGCATCCCGAAATCCTGCCAGCCATCCGGATACAGACGGAAAGACACACTCCGGCACGTTATTTTCTACTATATTGGAAAAGTATTTCACAGGTCCATTCTCATAAGGAGTCAGGTGTAAAGCATTGCCAATTTTATTTATTATTTCATTTTTCTCCGGTGCTCTATCCAAAACATAAGTAAGAAGCATATCCGCCGAACAAGGCCTATCCTCGCTTTCTATCAATTTCAGATAATCATCCTTGCTTAAAAGCATTGTCGGATCTAAAACATGAACCGCATCCATCTTGAAATAATCTCGGCAAAGACGCACACCAGACTTTTCTCTAACAGAAACCGCATCAAATAATTTAATAGACTCAGACGCGATTTTCATATCCATTTTTGAATATTCATTCAAATCATCTGTACCAAATGACGCAGCATAAGCTATACGCTTCATTTTCATGGCCTTTGTAAAAGATAAGAAATAGGTAGGTATATCACTCATCGTAGCCCTCCAGACCTGATCACTACCTACTACTATCGCATCAAACTGTCTCACTGCATCTATTACATGTTCATTATTTCTTGTTAATAAATCAATTGTATCAATATGAGTATTAACAAAACGCTCCGTATTAACGGCAATGCTCCTTTTAGCCTTGCTTTCCTTATCAAATGAAACGAATAAATAACGATATGGATAATAACGATAATTTTTTAGAATATAGAATTGAGCAGCATGATATAAAAAGCGTAAAGCCCTGTTCCACAAAGGCAGTTCTCGTACAACTCCAAGTCTATCTGTTACAACATCATGTCCCATTCCCTTCAATATTTGCTGTAAAGCGTAAGCTTGAAGCAATCCACCATAATTAGTATGCAATGGTTGGGTAAGAATTAACATTTTCATAAACATAAAGATATATTACTATCAAACAAACATTCGGCATCCTGCAATTTCGGATACACCTTATTTTTCTCACTCAACACGCTGAAACCGTGAGCAAAGCCACGAGCGTCCTTAAAAAGACGGGGTTCGATGATGGCAACGCCATCAATCGGAGTCTTAATTACGTTCATTTTGATATGATTAAAATAAAATGGATGGATTGCATACGGACACGACCGGTACGTATGCTTCTTATCTTAAAAGCACCAATGATGCGGTCGTAAACGCTTCAACGTATCACAACCCGCAATAAAAAATTATGTTACAAGTATTACACTTTCAGGGAAATTATTCTTTTCAATGAACCATCTCTATCTTCCAGTCCCCCAGCGTCCTTCGTTCACTATCGAAATTAATCCCCACCTTCACCATCGGAAGTCCGCACAGTGCAAAGCGTTCGGGATAATTCTTCAGATTAATCTGATCCATGGCGGCATCGGCACTCTTGTCTAGCTTCAACTCTATCACGTAGAGAGCGGACAAACTACGCATCACCACATCCACACGACCGCGCGGAGTACGCACTTCCACATCCACATACATACCCAGCAGACTGAAAATTGTGTAAAGCAACGATTGGTAATGGCCTTCATAATCGGTATTGTCGCAATAAGGAATCGTAGAAAGAAAAGTCTGCAACAAGCGCAGTCCATCATCCAATCTCTTTTCATAGATAGCCTCGTACAGCAGAGCTACTGTGGTAAGCCCATCCATAGTATATTGATGCAAATAACCGGGCAACAAACTCTTCATCAAACCCAGGCGCACTTCTTTATTGGGGATATCCAGCAGATAAAGATTCGTAATGGGAGAGTAATCCTTTATCGTGATATAACCGCTTTGATAGAGCAATGGAGTAATATTCGTTATCCGTTCGGTAGGCGCATCAAAAGATTCAGCCAGCGCTTTCCGGTCTCCAATCTGTTGAGGGATTACATGATATTTATTCAACATCTCTATCAGATAGGTAGGTGTACCACTGCCAAACCAATAAGAATTCATCTTGCCATCAGCAAAAGCGTTCAACAAGCTGAAAGGATTGTATATGTCGGGCGACGGCCAGGTGAAATGATAGCCGTCATAGTTATCTTTCAGCTTCGTAAGGACTTCTTCACGGGTCAATCCCATGCGTGCGGCCAGTACATCCAGGTCACTATCCATCTGCGTCAGCATTTCTTCTTCACTGATACCACAGATAGCCGCGTATGGCCCATCCATGCTGATGTTCTTGATATTATTCAGTTCGCTGAAAATGCTCAGTTGGGAAAATTTGGTGATGCCGGTGAGGAACACAAAGCGCAGATAAGGATCGCAAGCTTTCAGCGGGCTGTAGAAATTACGCATCACGTCACGGAGTACGGGCAGATTCTGTTCTTCATGGACAACGTCGAGAAGAGGAGCGTCGTATTCATCAATGAGGACAACAACTTGACGACCTGTTTGATGGCAAACACGACGGATAAGTCCGGAAAAACGATCATTCAAGGTCACTTCCTCATCCGCTTTACCGTACGTTTCTTCATATCTGTACAGTTGAACGCTTAGCATTTGTTCCAACCGCTCCTTATCCACATGCTTCGCCATGCTCATGTCAAAATGAAGCACCGGATACCGACTCCATTCCGTCTCCATCTTATCGATGGCAAGACCTTCGAACAACTCCTTCCGACCTTCAAAATAAGCATGCAACGTGCTGGTAAGCAAACTTTTCCCAAAACGACGAGGACGGCTCAGGAATATATAGCTTGATGCGGAGTGCGTCATTTTATATACGTACTCCGTCTTGTCTATATACAAATAGTTACCTTCCCGTATCTTTTGGAAAGTCTGTATCCCTATCGGATAAAGTCGTCTTTGCTGTTCCATATCTTTCAGTTTACTTCGAAACTATCTTCAGTTCCCTTCGCTCAGATTACAAAATTACGATAAAATTTCATCTAAACCATGCGTCCATCAGGTATTTTTCCATAGCATAGCGACATTCGGTACACCGCTCCTCATCCGTATTCTCACGCAGATAGTGAAAGATCCGTATGTAATAGCTTATGCTAACGTCTCCCCAATTATCACCTGATAATACGTGCGATTACTGATTCCACAGCCTTCACACAATTCTTTCACGGAAATTCCGGATACCTTACGTAGAAGGGCCATGCTATTTCCCAAAGCCTTGTAAGTGTAAACTACTTTTTTCATATTCTTCTTTAAAATAATGTTAATATTTAACACGGATTACCAACATGATGGTAACGCCGCTATTTTCTTTCTCCATAACTTCACCGCAAATTCTTAAAACAAACAAGCAATGAAACCACTCAAACCAACCCTCTCCATAGCGGAACTACAAAAGACCCTCGGCCTGTGGAAGAGCCGCAAGATTACGGACTCTGTCATTCCCAAACTCCTGCGCCTCTACCTCGGAATGAGCGCATACATGAATTCGGAGAAAGTATATCCGGTGGAGAACTTCTACGAGCTCAGTATAGCGCTGGCATTCAAGAACGCCAGGTTTCTCGCGGAAGCCGTCAAACGATGCGGCTCATTCGGGATAACGCCCGAAAAAAACATATATGGAATGAAATTGTTTTACTCCCCGCTCTGGGTGGGGAAAATTTCACAGGAAGAATTACCGGACAAGTTTCCGGAAACTTATCCGATAGATGATATATATAATATTAATAATACTAAAGGGAGTTCTTCTGACGAAAAAGCTTCGCCTGAAGGCGACATACCTTCAGAGGATAATTCTTCTAAAAAAAATATTGTTACACCGGAATCTATAGCTGCCGCCAAAGAGTTTTTTCATCTCATCAATAAGGATTCCACGCAGAAAGCACGGATACTGACGCCACTCATCAATTGGTTCCAACTGCACGAAGGACTCACACGCAAACACGCATGTGAGAATCTCATTTATCTGGTCAACGAACTACTAATTCCTTATTTTGCTTCGCAGGCACGATTCATGAAATCCAATCACACCGGACGGCTCTGCTGGTTGAACAATCTGTTGAAATCAGCCCACGGACAACATCTGCTGAACGATGCCGCAAGAACAAACAGAGAGAAACGAAAACAAGCAGTTCATGAAATAAAAAGTAATCAACGCAGCAATCATCCTCTCAGCGAATTCGAATGGACAGATCCCGAATCCGAAATGCGATTCTACGACGACGAGATGGAAGGAACAGTGAACATACCCGAGGATGCGCCACCAAAACCATCAGCAGGAGCCGCATGGAATGTGTTAAGCAACCAATGGGTATAAGGCCCTCCCATAAACCATAATTTATAATTCATAAATCCAATGAAACCATTTTATTATCTATGTGACTTTCCCGAACGTAAGAATGCAGGAAAGAACTTCGTAACAGAGTGCCCTAAATGCGGCAAAAAACATCTTTATATTTCCAATACGACAGGAGCTTTTCATTGCTTCTCCAGTGGTTGCGACTTCAAAGGAAAGCTCAAAGACTTCTGGGAAGAAAGACCGAGCTATAATTCGTCATTTACCGGAACAGCCGGTGATAAATTTATGGGTACAAATTATCCTACCCACAATATCCACCAGGAAAGAGAATCGGGAAACGGCAATGGAAAAACCACATCCGAAGTACCTATGATTCCCGAAGATTACAAAAAATTACCTCCCGAAGCATTCTCCAAAATCAAACCGCTGACAGATGATCCCGAGACTAAGGACCAGGATCAACTCGCTGCCCGACGCTATCTCACAGATCAAGGCATCTCACTGAAAACGGCTATCGAAGCCCGTATCGGCTGTCTCACGCATCGCTGTTACGGCAAGGATGAAGACAACAAGAGCACCGGAACCATGTATCATTGCGTAGCCTACGTCAACTTTCTGAACGGACAGCCCGTAAATGTCAAATATCGCTCGTGCGATCCCTCAACTATCAAGGCCACAGACGAAGGAGAAACAACCGGCAGGGAAAAAGCTGCCGGATATACCAAACTCTGGAGCCAGGATTCACCAACCACACCTTGCCCACCTTACCACATCGACTGCATCAATCCTCTGAAGGTAGCCGAGGAAACCGTCCCCCGACTCATCATCACCGAAGGTGAAAAAGATGTGCTTACACTCGAAGAAGCAGGCTATCATTACGTTATTAGCGTACCCAACGGAGCTGCAAGCGATCTCTCCAAAAGTTTCGAAGCCTTCGAACCTTGGATAGACCAAGTGAGGGACATCGTGATCTGCGGAGACATCGACCTACCGGGAAGAACCCTGGTGAAGCATCTCACCGACTACTTCGGAGAACGTTGCCTACTCACCACACTACCCGGCGACTGCAAGGACATTTCCGACGTACTCGCCACATACGGCATCGAAGTCGTACACGAAATCATCGAATCCGCCCGACCGCAACACACAGTGGACATCATCACCGTAAGCGAACGTGCAAACGGGATTCTGAACGTGCTGCACGGAGAATACGACCACGGATACGACGTAGGTTACGGCCCCTTGACCGACCATATATTCCACCCCACCGATCAGGGAGGCCTAATTATCGAGACCGGAGTACCCAACAGCGGAAAGACCGATTTTCTGAACGACCTCACGTGCCGGCTCATGGCCAAGACCGGACGCTATGTATGCTATCTCTCTTTCGAAGTGCCCGACAAAGACAAGCATATCGCCCATCTCGTGCAGCTCATGCTGGGAAAAGTGAACACTGTAAATTATACCCAAGAACAGTTGAAGCCTATCGTCAGTTTCCTGGATAGCCACATGGTGCACCTCGACTTGCATGAAGTATCCCCCACTCCCAACAATATCATCGCGAGAGCGGACATGGTGCGGCGCACCCTTCCACTGAAATATCTCATTATCGACCCATACCTGTTCATGGAGGTGGAAACCAACCGGTACAACACCGAAACCCAAGCCATAAAAGCCATGCTGACGCAAATGCAGGCATGGGGCAGAACCAACAATATATGGGTCATCATCGTAGCCCATCCGCGCAAACTCACCAAACTCAACGGGAAGAACGAGCTGGAAGAGATTGACATGTATACCATCGCAGGCAGTGCCAACTGGGCCAATCTGGCCGATTTCATATTTTCCATATCCCGCATCAACCGGCAGGACCGCAACTATACGAGGCTCGACATGCTGAAGGTGCGCGACCAGGACCTGTGCCAGACAGGAAGCGTCCTATATGTCCGACAAGCCTGCGGACGTTACGATGAACGGGAGTCCGAAGATCAAGTAATAGCAGAAGCACAAGGCAAAGTCATGAGTAGAGATCATTCACCTTGGATCAGTCTCATCGAAAATTAAGGGAAATAACACTTGCGGCTGCGCCGGGCTATACTTGTGCAAGTGTATGCTTACACAGCCGCAAGCATCAGGCTTCGCAGCCGCAAGTGTCAAACTTCACAAGTGTCACTTTCAATTCCTCCCTTCTCAACTCCTTCAGTAACGCTTAAAATTACGAAGGTTTCCCTATATACTCAAAAATCAGTTCCGCCTGTTTGCTGGTAAAAATCTGTTGAGCAGAACGGTAGCCCGTATCCAGCAAAGCCTGATACAGAAGCACGTTCCCGTGCAACCAGCGCGAAAGGCGGTTAAGAGCCGAACGCTCCCCGATTTCAGGCGCGTATGCACGCGCTAACTCACTTTTGGAATAAGGACGGACAGGCCATTCTTCTACGGGTACATCCGTATCATGGCTACATGTAATTTTCTTCATTTTACGATAACTTTTAAAGTACTGTTTATGCTATAAAGGTACAAAAAAGTCATCGGATATCACCTATTCCGAAACAGGTTTATCAGGTGTCAATGTCACTCATTTTCACAGGTCCGGGAGGTTGTATCTTTGTATTGCTCACCACGGAGGACGCAGAGTTTCACAGAGCCGACCCGAGCCTTTCCGAGAGAGTTTAATTATTTAATTATTAACTATTTAATTTATTAACCATGGGATTAAATTACAGTATCGCAATGCTCAAGAACCCGCAAAACCAGGATGAGAGCGCAAAGGCGTATGCCAAGTCACAAATCACAGGGGAACTGTCCCTGAAAGAACTGAGTCGCCGTGTAGCCGCGCAGACCACCGCCAGCCGTGCCGACGTCACCGCAGTTATCATCGCTACCGTGGAAAACATGATTGATGGCCTGCGTGCAGGCGAACAAGTAGACTTCGGAGATCTGGGAAAATTTCGTCTTCAAATTACCAGCCGGGGCGCAGAAACCGCGGAGAAATTTACGGCTACCAACATCACCGGAGTTAATATACAGTTCATTCCGGGCGAAGATTTGAAAACTATATTCTCCGGTCTTGAGTTTTCACCCGTACCTACTCGTGCTGCCACACGTCTACTGCTCAAAGCTCAAAAGGCAGGACAGACGACAGTGGACTTTTCAAAAACGCCCTCTTCCGGTGGAAATTCCGGCAGTAAACCGGATGACGGTGGCAACACCGGTGGCGGAGGACTGGATGAAAACCCGCTGGGATAGAATTTAAAAGCGTAGCCTTCAGAAATTAACAATGAAAGGCTGCGCAGATTCTAATTACTAATCACTTATCACTAATAATTAATCACTAAATTACGGTTTATGGAAAAGAAATCAAAATCAGTATGGGGTATTGTCCTCAAAGTTATCGTCACGGTGGTCACTGCCTTAGCAGGTGTATTTGGCATAACCTCCTGCATACACTGATGCGGACCATCACGCTCATTATCATTCACTGCTCAGCCACGCCTCAGGGCGTGCGCCTGAGTTTTGACGACTGTCGGCGGGATCACATCCGCCACCGTGGCTTCAATGACATTGGCTATCACTTCTACGTGACGCGCGACGGTGAGATTCACCGTGGACGACCTTACGAACGCATTGGAGCACATTGCCGGAATCATAACCGCCATTCCTTAGGTATCTGCTACGAAGGCGGACTTATCGCTTCCGGACAGCCGGCTGATACACGCACCTTACATCAGAAAGCTTCGTTAGTAGCTTTACTGCGCGAACTGAAACGGGTATTTCCACGGGCATTGATAGTAGGTCATCACGACCTCAACCCGATGAAAAACTGTCCTTGTTTTGATGCGGCAAAGGAATATAGGGAATTATAAAATTATACCGTAAAACATTTCCTTTTTATAAGGCATCTTATCAGATGCCTTATAAAAAAACTGTTATAAAATTCGATATCATCTTCTAAATCTTCGTTTTACATATAACCAAACTTTTTGTTTGGTCAACATGTCAATCCCAATCCAATATATTGACAATATAATTATAATAACAGTTATAAAACCTATAAAAATGGAGTGTGGAATACTATCAACGCCTATTATATGATATAAAAAAACAGGTACAGGTAAAGCTGCCACAGTAACCAACAAACAGGGCTTAAAAACATTCCAGACATCTCTCCAATAATAATTTGCTATTTTCACTACCAATATAGGCTTTACTATTAACCCCAATACGGCATAAGTCAATAAACTAGCCCATGAAAGAGCGACAGGAGAATATCCCGCTTTAAATAAGAAATAGATTATAGGAAATCTTATTAAGCCCAAAGTTGGTGATATCAAAGCATTCTCCTTTAACCGTCCTTTAGCATACAAAGCTGTATAAAAAGAAGTATCAAAAACTTGAAACAGACTCTGAATAACTATAATCTGAAGAAATATAACTGTATAATCAGGCACAACACCCAGCCATATTTTTAATAAAGGATATGCGAGAAGACAGACAGGAAAACAGATTATAAACATCATATAATAAGAATACTTGGTGGATGCCAATAATAGCCTTTTAGAACCTATCAAATCACCTGCTGCCAGTTTCTTTACTATCTGCGGATTAGCCGCAGTACGAAAATTATCGACAAACTGGCTAGCTGCCATATTTACCTGAATAGAAATAGATCGTGCTGCAACCACAGCAGGTTCAAAAAACATATTCAACAAAATCAGAATGCCTTGGCTATTAAGAGCCGTTGAACTACTGGCAAATAAACTCCAGCCCGAAAATCCCGCTATTTCTTTGAATATAGCCTTATCAAAGACAAAACGATAAACCGTTTCCTTAAAATGCCGACTACAATACAAACGATAGATACAAATGAGTCCTACCTGAACTATGAATAATAAAGTGGCATACAATTTTAATTTATCATAACTGCCAATGGATAAAAGATAGACTATTCCTAGTTTTGCCGAAACTTCTATAATGCTCATATATGCAAAAACCGACATTTTCTCATGCGCAATAATACTTGCATTATAAGGAACTTGTGTCAATGTAAACACAGCAGTTAATATGGATATATGAAAAGTATAAACTGCAGCGTCCATCCGCTCAGCCGGTATCACCAATTTATTATAAAGAAACCATACTCCGAGCGTTTCTGCAACTATAACAACAAAGAGAGCAATTGCTATATGAATAGTCAATGTTGTAGAGAAAGTTCTCTTCAACTTTTCAAGATTGCCTGTTCCCAGTTCGTAAGTTAAAAAACGAGACGAACCTGTGCTGAGCGCACTATTAATAAAAGACAAAAAGCCAACAATTCCACCTACGGACTGATAAATACCATAATTGTCAACTCCTAACGTTTGTAGTATCACACGTGAAGTATACAATGAAACTATCATTGTAAACATCATACGGAAATACAGGAATGCGGTATTTTTAGCTATAGTTTTATTTGTAGAAGGTACAGACATCAAAATTAGTAGGAATAAGTATGATTATATGACCATTTTCTATAATATAGAAAAATCACAATTATCGGGATCATAACGAAGTCGTGAATTGATATTTATATTATCAATAGCAATTATTTCATCTGCACTTAACTCAAAATCAAAAATTGAAATATTTTCCAATTGGCGTTTCTTATTCAAAGAACGCACAACAGGGATTAAACCATTTTGAATATGCCAACGAAGTATGATTTGAGCAATAGACTTATGATATTTTTTTCAGACATGCGTTTAAGCAAAGGCAAACGGGTCAGCCTTACGTCCATACGTGCAATTGGTGTATAAGCTTCTACTTGAATACCACAAGACTTACAATATTTTATTAATTCCTTTTGTGTAAAAAGAGGATGCACTTCTATTTGATTTATTGCCGGAACAACTTCGGAAACATTCAACAAAGCTTCCAAATGATGCTTATGGCAATTAGCAACCCCAAGTGTCCGGCAATAGCCCTCTTTATACAATTGAACCATCTGCTTCCATGTATCCAAATATAAATCAGTAACAGGCCAATGAAACATTAATAAATCCACATAATCAATCCCCATACCCTCCAATTGCTGAAATAAGCATTCTCGAATCTTACCACTCCTTTGCGCCTGGTTGCTTACTCTTGTTGTTAAAAACAAATCTTTTCGCTCAATATGGCTCTTTTCTTATCGCTTTATTTATTAAAACACCATCCCCCATATGAGGAAGAAAAAAATCCAATAATTTAAAGCCTACTTGAAACGCATGCGCCACAGAATTGACATAATTATGATATAGCACAGGACGCAAACAAAACTTATTATAAGCTCTAAATCCAAAATTTATTAAAGGAATGTCTGATTTCAAATTTAAATTTCACACTACGAGCAGCAGGACCAATGCCAATAGCTGGAATAGATACACCATTATTTAATTGAACTTCATTCCCATCAGGCTGTTTTCCCAGACACCGTTATTACGCGCATGCCCTGGCACCATGAATTCCATCATAGACCAGTTGAAATCGGACAAAGTGCCGGCTCCCTCAACACTCCTTTCAAGGCTGATATGACAAGCAACCTCCCGACAGTCAATGGAGCCACATCTGTGGAATAAAACCGTGTCATCGGGCGCAGGCCTGAAATAAATTTCGATGTTCGAAAGATCAGAAAGTCTGCTTCCGAAACGATACCGACCGAATCAATAGCGTATTCAGGCTATCGGCGGACACACTGACGTGCATCCACCGTCCGGCTTCAAGTCCGATCTCATCATGATACGGAACAGGCACATGCAATTCGAACGAAGCGCAATAT
>VOFK01003042.1_pt1 | contig 63425 bp, 85 predicted proteins | sample 5384121 | NCBI WGS metagenome assembly VOFK01 (sample SAMN12384730, study PRJNA508395) | human gut metagenome | isolation source: healthy gut J | host: Homo sapiens | reverse complement strand
TATTACGTATTATTGTTTATTTGCGCGATAAACGAACAAAATGAGGTCAGGATAGACAGTCGCGGAAAATAGGATACGTATGGGTCCAAGGGTAGTAACGGAGTGATTGGCTGAGTTGATTTTAGCGCACGTAATATGCGTACCCACCAATTAATGAGAACAATTAATTCTGATGAAAAGAAAATCCATTTTCTGATGTGCGAATCCGTCCTCAGCGTAAATCAGTAATCCGAAAAGCAATAGCATTTTGGCCATGGCATCAGATCGTATCGGAACTTCTCGTTTCGCGCGTTCTTCTTGTCTCTTCGGTAAATGCTTCATACCCAGCACTAATGCCGTAATTCCCGCGGGTATTGTTGATCGCGAACAACAGCCAGTGTGCCAATTGGTACGGGTGAGCAATCCTGCTGGCTTCATGGAAGCAGTTTGCGGCGGCGGTGAGATCGCTACTACCATGGCATTAATTCCCATTCCGCGCCCCAGCCTGGTTGATAACAGTATCGTACCGGTGCCGTGTTCACACTTCCTTGTACAGCTGGCAGCGTTGAATCCTTGAAAATGCGGGCGATCGTCATGTGTCCAGAATGAATCGGATGGGCGCAAATTTCAGGTGAAGTGATACAGAATAACCCAATCCCCGAAAGATATACTTTCGATAACCGATAATCTCCCCCAAAGCGGAAAAAGACAATAGAGAAACAACGATTGCCAACTGGTAAACTGCTGATAATCCAGGTAGTCACGGCGGGGAAGTCCCGAAATCAAAGCGAAAGGGTGGGGGAGTACGGATGTTAATAATGTTAACGTCCAATACTGACATATTAAAGAGCGAATCCGATTTGAGATTACCGCCCAGATACGTCTGGGCATTGGTAGTCCGTCGGTTTCGTCCGTTGGAGCAGGATTTACTGATTGTATCATAAAAACTTTATTCTTGTAGAATTTTCTTTTGTCTGTAAAAAGTAAACAAAACAGCGCTTTACGTGTTTTCGTTTTCTTAAAAAAATAAGTTTTTTTAGTGCAGCTTCTGGCTGTCCGGGATGCCGGGGAGACTTTGTTCTTAGTGCCGGCAACCGTCTGTTTTTATGGTTGAAAACGGTCTGATAATTTAGATTCGTTGATTACTACTTCCCCGAAACTGCAGATATGAGAGAAAGATCCTGTTCGAAACGTCCGTCTACCAATACGTTTATATAAGGAAGAACCGGCATTCAGTTTTCGGGGTTGTTCCCGGATTTCTTCATACGTATATCCTGTGTAACACCATATATTCATTCCCAAGCTTCCTCTTTCACCCGTTTGACGAAAAGCCAGGAACGCTTCCGGATGAAAAAGGATCCCCCCGGAGAAAGTCACCCTATCCAGTAAAGGATTCGCTTTTGATTTCCGGATAATCGATTGTATCTTTTCTTCCGTAAAGTTCTTTCACCTGCCTTCGATTCCAACTTTTCCGGGTTGTGGCAGCCGGACAGTGATGGGAACATCCGGCAAGGTAAATAGAATACCGAATGCCTTCACCGTCAACGATTGTTTCGGGATAAGTCCCTAATAAATTCATAGCCTCAGAGTTGAAATGAAAAATTGAGAGTCAAGAGTTGTGAAGAGAACATTGTAAATTAGATATGAAAATATAAGTAAACTATTCTCAACATCCCTCCGTTTTTTTGTTCCTTATTTATTTTACATTAGGCAAAGTGTTTTTACGCGGTCTTTTTCTTCCGCCCGTTTGGCAGAGTTCCAGGAGCTGAGGTCTCCTGTCAGATAACCGGTGATGCGGCGCATCCGGAGAATGCTTTTCACTCTGGCATACGGGCATTTGTCGAAAATCACCCTTTGTAGCCGCAGTTATGGCAGGTGTCTACCGGATGATTGATAGAGCCGTAACCGATACCCCCTCGTCGTGCATCACCTTTACAATTTTTGGCGATGGCGCGTACATTCTTCTGGGCTTCTCCGTCCAGTTCCACATAAGTGATGTGGCCGCCGCCGGTGATAGCGTGGAACGGGGCTTCACGTCATTTGATTTTTCAACAATACTGATAGGCTCTTTCACGTCAACGTGGAATGAGTTGACATAGTAATCCCGGTCCGTTACTCCCGGAATTTTACCGAATTTTCTGCGGTCCATTTTGGTGAAACGTCCGGAAAGACCTTCAGCAGGGGTAGCCAGTACAGAATAGTTCAGGTTATATTTCGCTTTATATTCATCCGCTATCTTTGTTCATTTCCCGTTACGGCCTCGTACAATGTGTCCCATGCCTTTTGGCTATGCCCGTGACCTTCTCCGTAGAGGGCGACCATCGCATTGTGTCCACCGATAAAACCGATTCCCAGCGTACCGCTGCGCAGTACGTCGCCTACCTGTTCGTTCGGATTCAGTGCGGCTCCGCCTTTCCATACATCATTTCCCATCATAAAGGAACTGGCGGGCCAGAGCAGTACGCTGATACTGATACCGTTCGTAAAAGCTGGTCGGCCACTAAAGTAGCCGTGTTACGTACCGATTCCATGAAAATCTCCTTTGCTTTCTGTTCGATAGCGTCTTTGTTGCGTTCGTCCTCTATCAGATTTTCAGCTTTGATACGAGCTTCGATAGCCAGTCGGGGCATATTTAGTGTTGTGAATGAAAGGTTGCCGCGTCCTAAAGACGATTTCTCTCCGGCTACGTTTTCAAACACACGAGTGCGGCAACCCATTGTTGTGCCAGGCTCGTAAATATAACGTTTCGGGTCGTCTGCTTTCCATTTTTCGTTCTTGTTGAAAGGAGTATCGAGGAACATGAAATTTGGAAAAAGAGCTTTCGATGTCGTCTGGCAGGCTTTCAGCAGCAGGTCGAAATTAGGAGCCTTCGTAAGTTGCTTTCATGGCCTCTTCGATGCTTTCCATTTTCATAGCCTTCTCATAGTCCTTTTCCGAATAAGAAACTCCGTCTTTCACTTTGAAGATCTGAATCGGGAATACGGGTACTTCACCACGGGTTCCCAACCCTTCAATCGTGGCCTTCAGTAGCTCCTCAATCACCATGCGGCCTTCAGCGGAAGTATCCGTGCCGTAGTTGATAGAGCTGAATACCACCTGGTTACCACCACGGGAATGCATCGTGTTCAGGTTGTGTATAAATCCTTCCATTGCCTGATGCGTATCTTTCCGTGTCTGTTGGTATGCCTTCTCTATGATGCGTGCCAAGTGCTCTTTGTCAATAATATTGATTTGCAGGGCTATCAGGGCGATGCGTAACGTTTCCCGTTCCCGTTCACCGGATTGGATAGACGGCAGATATTCTTTAATCAGTGTGCGGATCGCTTTTTCATCGGCCTGTATACCGTTTTCCATGGCCACATAGAAATTGATGAAAGAAGATAAATGCTTGCGGAATGACTTGGACACACCCTTTGCCATGAAGAAGTCGAAGGCGGGGAATTGCCTGTCTGCCGTGCTGCTCGTTCTGGTTGGTCTGGAAGATGATTGTTGCAAGCGTAGCGTAGCTTTGGATGCTCTGCGGTGTGCGGATACTGCCGTTTTTGGTACGGAATCCGCGTTCGAACAAATCATCCATGTCATATTGGATACAAGTCGTCGTTTTTGTCGGATAATAATCCAAGTCATGAATATGAATGTCTCCCCAGTTGGTGAGCTTTCGGCAAAAACGCTTCGGCAACAGATACTTATAGGTATAATCTTTGGTAACTTCCGAGGCGAATGTCATCATTTGTCCGGCAGGTGTATGGCTGGACATATTGGCATTGCTGAGATTGACATCGTTTTTATCAATAGCTACAATACCGTCCATTATATGTTTCATTTGAGTTTTTTATCACGTTCCGTATTTCTCCACTCACGGTAAATGATATATTTTTTAGCAACTTCAGGACGCACCTTCATCAACTCATTTTCCACCAGGTCCTGAATCTCTTCAACACTGATGGTAGACGAGGTAAAATTACTGATTACCCGCATGGTGATATCAGCAATAAGTTTCTCTTCATTGTTTATTCCGGTTGCATGGAATGCTTTACCGATTGCATTTTTAATTTTACTGATAGAGAAATCTTCCCGCTTTTACCATCTCTTTTGATGATACAAATTTCAGCGTAGTTCATTGTTTGAAAATTTAAATGTTTTGAGTTAAAGAACTTGTTTGTTCTATGAGGCAGGTTTTCTGACTTATCTCTCCCCGGAAACGCCTTCCCACATCAGCCGATTTTGCAGTGGCATCTCTGTGTCGGCTTCACAGAGAATTACAGCAGCGGGTACTGTCGCCGATTTTCACAGCATTCCCTCATTGACTAAACCTCTTTTTTAGTTCCGAAACCGGATACAAAGATAAAGTGATAATCTAATATCCCGGTTACCTTTTAACATTAAATTTCGGGAAACTTTTCTTTCTTGCTGATACAGAAACTTTTCCGTTTTGGAAAACTTTTTTCTGAATTTAACTCGTGAAGTGTTCTCTTTTTGCCTGTTTCTTTTCTCGAAACCGGACATGATTCGGTGTGTTTTCCTTTATTTGGGCTGCAAAGGTGCGAAATTATTTTCTTATGTTCCGTACAAAAATAAAAAATATCTTCTTTGTCTTATTCTGCCGTTATTATTTCTACATCATATCCGATGAACAGGCTCGCTCTCAATCGCTCCGGTGATTGCCTTCACTTGTTCCTCCAAAGAAGAGTCAATGTAATGAAAACGAGTATCAGGGATAAAGTTGCCGTTTTCGGTAAGAACCGGTCCATCTTTCGCCATGGTCGCAATTTCGCATGCTATACGTTCTTTCGCTTCCCGGTTGATAATTGAATCCGACCATTGCAGATTCTTTATCAGATGATTTTTCCCGGTTCATGATCTTACATTCTCGATGATTTTAAATATGTATAACAACCGGATGAGGATGTTTGGTTCAATCTTGCTTTTTGATAATCGAATAACTGTCTTCTGCCTTTTTTAGTTAATTTTTAAATTTAATTCCGTTAATTGTTAACGGTTACCTGTATTCTATTAAACCATGTTATAAGATGCCCTACTTTGCCTTGAAAATTTGGAGATATGCAGAAAGTCCGTATCTTTGCAATGTGTTTTTCATAGTATTAGATTTAAGGTTAACAAAAAAGATTGGCTGTCTGGGATAGATAGCCTTTTTTTTGTCTGTATGTCTACAATCGTTATGTCTCCCTCTATAATATCAGCCAGATAGCTATGATGTGCCCGATACTTTCCTCCCAAGCAGAACAGATGAAAGGTGGCGTGCATATAAGGCTTGCGCAATGAATAGAATACGGCACCTGTAATATAAGATACGCCTCCTCATCAGCCACCAGAAAGCCGGGGTGGCATTCAGCAATGCCAGATGATCCATTAAAGGCTTCATAGCGACCAAAATACTGGCTCCCATGGCCACATAACAGCACGTTTCCAGATTACTGTGTTCTTTCAGCTTTTTGAAACTCAAAATGAAACCGGCGATAGCCGACAGCCAGACGAAGGCGAAAATACCCCAGCCCCAACCGCCTGCCTGACGCAAAACGAGTAATGTGAAGGGTGTGTATGTGCCCGCTATGAAGAATAAATGGCTCCGTGGTCGAATTTGCGTGAGTAGCTCTTTCGTTTTGCCGGACGCGTACCGTGATACCACGTAGAACTGATATAGGATGAAAGCATTCCTGTTAAATAAACAGAAATACAAAGCCACTGCCCATTGCGGTTCGGCATTTTCGGTTGCTTTCACTAGCAGGAAGTAACCTGCGATAACTCCAAGACAGTATGCCTGCTCCGTGACTGAGCGTGTTTGCCCATTCTTCTCCGTTGCTGTATCTTTTGTTTTTCAATGTTTCTTACGTACTTTGTTGAAGTTACAAAAAGATACTTTATTTTCTGTAAGTAGTCATCTTATTCTTTTTTTTTAATATGATTTTTCCATTGTACTGTTCCGCCACTTGTTTACGGAAATCGAGGAAAGCGGTATATTCGCCGGGCTTGTATACCCCGCTTTACGCATAAACAGTTGATGAACAATATATATCTTATTGTCTTTTGTATAGATACTGGAATGAAAGTTCCCGAATTTACTTTTTAGATCGATTGGTTTGGGAAGTCCTTCCACGATATATCCGTCAGGTAGTTTGATGCAGATACTATCAGTGTCCGAATACCCGTAGTTAATATGGATAGGATATTTCCGGCTGATGGCACGAGGTACACTGAATCCTTTTTTAAATATGTTAGTCGGGATGAACAGCCGGTTTCCTGTTTTGTAACCGTATTGCTGGCTGCTTGCCGTATAACTGAAAGTGATAGATGGATTCGCTTCCTTACATTCTTTGATTTGCAGGCGAAGGATGTCGGCTTGCGAGAGGTTGAGGGTCGAACGGATGTGGTCTTTCTGTTTGTTAGGTTCCAAATAAACGATTCCTGCCTCATTTTCGTACTGGAATAATCGGGATATTTCGTTCACTTCTATTTGTGTTTCTGCCGTAGGTGATAGGGTGATAGTAGCTATGATGTGCTGTGTGTTCAATGAATCGGGATACGTGGGCAGACGATGTATGCTGCCACCGGCGGGTTCGATAAGCAATGCGTCATGTCCGGCAATGCCTTGGTGGATATAGCCGAAGGGAAGCGATGGATCGGTACATTCCAGCCACAGAGTGTCCTTGGGGAGAGGTACTTGCAGAATGACGTGATTCATCTGGTTGGCGCTGGAGAAATCAGGCAACAGGCGTTCGTTGGTAGTGCTTATCACCGTATAAGTAGAAGGTATGCCTATTTCTTTCAGCATGGCACGGGTGTAATTGGAAAGTCCTTTACAATCGCCAAATCCGGTGCGGCAGACATCGGATGCTGCGATAGGCTGCAATCCTCCGATACCTAGCTGTATACTGACGTAGCGGGTAGTTTTTGCCAGATAGTCATAAATTGCCTTTACTTTTTCGCGGTCGGTAGAGCAGTGAGCAGTCAGTCCGTGCAACTTGTTGCGGAAAGGTTCGGTGAGTTCGTCGCGTCCGTCAGTAGTTTGTATTGCCATTCTCCGTATTTTTTGCCAAGTACTCATGTCCCCTTCCGATTTGTCATATTTGAAAGCGGAAGGAGCGAAATAAATCCGTGGAAACAATTTTGCGAAATCGGGACCGAACGGCTCTTTCTGTACCGGCAGCAGTTTCGAAGCGGTGACTTCAATCACTTGCTGCCCGTCCGTACCGGTCGACTTTGTCACTTGGATATTTTTTCCTCCAGTGTTTAGCTCGCGGTACCTGCATTCTTGTCCGGCAGGCAATTCGATCCGGTATGTCGCTTGTTCCACTCCTTGCTGAAAGTCTGTTTGCGGAAGGAAGGACTGGTAGCCGATAAGCCCGTTATTACATTTTATTTCCCATTCATATTTTACGGTGAAGGGGAAAGAGGGGAAGTTACATTCGTAATAATAGGCATAGTCATCTGTGCTTAACGAGGAACTATATTCGCTCTTTTGCAGTTCCGATTTTTTTATCTTTCGGACGCTTTGACCGGATGCGTTAAGTATTTCTCCCGAGAACTTCTGTAAGGAACGGAACATATCGCATTCACAGACGAAGTGTGCAGCATTCAGTCCTTTACGGTTAAGAATGAGAATCGTGCGGCTTTCTTTTTCGATAGATTGCGTCATTGATTTGCAGAGGACTTCCGTCCGCGAATCCGTTATAATAGAAGTGGCGTCTTTTGAAAGGTCTTGTGCCTGTACAGACATGATAGAACCGAGGTAGAGACCGAATAATAATCCGATGATTTTCATTGCTGATTTTTTTTCATTATCAGAATATTGAATGATTTTTTTATATTTTTTTTTTGAGTACTATCAACGTGTGATTCTTCTCAATGATTTTTGTCCACATATCTTGCAGTTGTTTATAATGTTCAGGAAGGAATATATATTCTTTGAGGTGGAATCTGTAGCTGACCAGGATCGTATTCCCTTGTTTTTGAATCATATATCTGCATTGCAGATGATCCCCCTCTGTTTCTCGGATAAATTGCGATTGGGGTAGTTCTTCCACTTCATAGCCTTCGGGAAGGGCCAATTTGCATAATAATGTGAATTTATACGGATATGGAAATTCGACAGGAAGCACTCGGTCGGTCTGAATAAATGGATTGGTCTCCAGTTGTGGGAAAAGCATCGGATTGATGTAGAGGTGATCACCTACCTGTTCGGTTTGTATGGTGAAGTCGAGTTCCTCTTTTATCGTACCCGGATCGTTTTCCGTATGTTCCACTTTTAGGTTGGTGACGGTTAGCCTGTCTTTCGGGGTAATTTCGGTTGTCGGGTCTGGAACGATACTGTCTTGTTCTTGTTGTCTCTTTTTTTCTGGTATTCCACCGCTTCCTGTCCGTGCAAGACTGTACTGCGGTGTCCTTTAATTAGGTTACCTTCTAATTTAGCTTTAATGTTCATAAAGCTTGTGTTTTCTGTGAGCATCATTAAGTCTACCCATTTGTTCTCCTCCTTTTCTGTTGGCGAAAAGTATGCGTGCTTGGTTAACAGACAAGTCCGGCGGCAGAATGTTAAGAGAAGGAATATCCATTGAACTGTCCAAAAAGACGTATTTTTCTTTGTCCGTATCGTAAACGGCGATAACGAAGGTATTAAGCTTTTGCAGAGACGGGAAATTATGAGGCAACATTCCTGCTGAACGGCGGCTTAAAACAACTGGGTAGGCTTTCAGCCCGAAGTCTTTAAGGATGCTGATTAGGATAAAATTCAGATCAGCATTGCTGCCGCTTCCTTTTTGAATTACTTTTTTCGAGGTCTTTGCTATAAAGATTATATCTTCCGTTCCAAGCCAGTTTCTTTTTTAGCAGACGGAATGAGTGGATGATTCTTTCCTCAAAATTCATTTTGCTGGTAAAAATCTCTTTTTTGGTCTCCGGGCGGAACGGGTTGATGAAAGAGAGGAACACGCCGAATTGTGTATTCTCCGGCTTAATCAGTTGTTTATCTACATCTTCCCATTTCTGGCTATATGGTTCGTATTCTTTGCCGGGGAAGTTGGTACCTTGTAGGTCAAAACTTATTTGTACTTTATAATCTTCCGGACACCAGCAATAGGGTTCGTCCTGACGGATAGCTGGGAGGTTCTGAGAAATGAATGTCGTTTCTTGTGCCAGGATAGTGAAATCTTTGTTGATTCCTGCCGTTCCACCTTCACGTGCCGTTGCGTGAAGGGCAGATTCTTTTTGTTTCATTTGTATGTAGTCTTTTCCCCGAAGTTCGATGTTGTAGATGAATACATTGGGAATTGTGATTTTGTATTGGTTGTCTAGCATGGGCAGTTCTTCTTCTTGCATCATCCAGTTATCTATGTGGATGAAGTAGTCGGAGTAGAGCTTGTAGTGATATTCGATAATAGTCCCCTCCTTGACAGCGGGTAGGGAGAATTTAAGAATTTTGTATCGGTTGTCAATCCGTTCGAAAGATATGGATTCGCGTTTCATAGGTGTTTTTACACATTTCCCGTTTTCCATGTTATAAGAGCAACCTTCTACTTCGCTGGCCCTTTCTTCTCCTTCCTCTTTATCCGTAGGGGCATAAAACGGGACAGAAACATCGGCGTATGCCGTTCCTGTGGCTTCAGGATTTTTATGCGTATCCAGTGTTCTGTTATCAGTTGAAAACCATCGTGGTAGGTAAAGTTGCTCTGCCCCTGGTGGAACAGATAGAGGGCTGTGGCAGTAGTATCCGGAGTATAAGTGGTGAACAAGAGTTCTTCTTTGGAGGGTTTACCGTATTTCAGACTGGGAGTGATTACTGTTGCGGCTTGTTGCGGGTAAATGGGTGACAAAAGCTGTAACAGGAGTGTAAATAGAATGAATAGCTTTTTCATAATCTTGTGCGTGTTTTTAGTATTCGGACAAAGATAAAAAAAAATAGAGAAAGATTAACAGTCTTTCTCTATTTTTTTATCTGTTATGCGGATCATGTTTTTATACCAGATGTCCGATCCATTCTTCGCGGTCACCCGGAAGGAGGTCGATCACCGGAATTTCCACCATTGTGTAGCAACCCGGTTGCTGCTTCATGGAAGCACGTGCTACGCATACCAGTACTTGTGCAGTCAGTGCAGGGTTGTTGATGCGCATATTAAATTCAAATAGCTGATTCTGGGTTTGCCCGATACGCCTTTTGCGGGTGAGGTTTACCCGTGTCCCCATGTCGAGAAGGGCGTCCACGCTCGGAACCTGTTTCACGTGTGTTTCGTCATTCACGAAATAAGGATCTGCTTTGATAGCTGCGGATACTTCTTCAAATTTGTATCCGTCTTTCAGCTCGATATATACCATGCGACGGTGGATTCCCGTACCCGTAGGGATAGTCATAGACAGGGCGGCTTTCACTCCGTCAATGGCTTTCACGGCTACTGTATGTCCCATACTCATTCCCGGACCGAAGTTGGTATAAGTGATCCCTTTCGAGCAATGGCTTCGAGCATAGTACGTACGATAGAGTCGCTTCCCGGGTCCCATCCTGCGGAGATGATAGATACGGCTTTGTGTTCTTTGGCCGTAGCATCCAGCGTGCGTCGTAAGTCGACGATACCGGTGTGGATATCGAAGCTGTCTACGGTGTTGATTCCCATAGCCAGATATTCTTTTGCATATTTCTCAACGCTGCGGGTCGGAGTACAAAAGGATGGCAACTTCTACGTCTTCCAACTCTTTTATATCCTTTACAACTGCATAATTTGCCAACTCTTCCGGTTTATTCTCTGCTCCTGCACGACGAACGACTCCGGCTATTTCGAAATCTGGTGCGGCTTGAAGCGCCTCAAAAGTACATAATGACCAATGTTGCCATAACCAACGATGGCAGCTCTTTTTTCATCCTTTTTATTGGTTTTAGTGAACAAATTTCTTTCTTTTTGCTTGCAAAAAATAAACATTTTACTAGTAGCTTTGGTTCGTTAGCTTAATTATTTTTTAATTTTTTCACTAGTAATGAATATATTTGTTGCGAACGTCAAACTAGATGAACAAAAAATAACGTAATTCTTTAATTAGTGTGCTATCATCTCATTGAAAAAAAACTCTGTGTCCTCTATGTCCTCTGTGGTGAAATTGTTTTATCTTTGTTCCCATTATGATAGAATATGTTAGAGGCGAGCTTGCCGAACTCAGTCCGGCAACCGCAGTGATAGACTGTAATGGGGTGGGGTATGCCGCCAATATATCTCTGAATACCTATTCGGCTATTCAGGGGAAGAAAACTTGTAAATTATTTATTTATGAAGCTATCCGTGAAGACGCTTACGTGCTTTACGGATTTGCCGACAAACAGGAACGGGGAGATTTTTCTATTATTGATTTCTGTGTCGGGGATTGGAGGAAATACGGCACGAATGATTCTTTCTGCTCTTTCTCCATCAGAGTTGGTCAGTGTAATCAGTGCTGAAAACGCGAATCTCCTGAAGACGGTGAAAGGTATCGGGCTGAAAACTGCACAGCGTCTCATTGTCGAACTGAAAGATAAGATAAAGACGGTAGGAATGGCTGCCGTAGGCGGAACAACATCCGCCGGAATGTTGTTGCAGTCTGCCAATGCCGAAGTGCAGGAAGAAGCGGTGGCTGCGTTGACAATGTTGGGTTTTGCTGCCGCACCTTCGCAGAAGGTTGTTCTGGCTGTTTTAAAGGAAGAACCGGAAGCCCCGGTAGAAAAGGTGATTAAACTGGCTTTGAAGAGATTATGAAGCAACGGAAAATTTATATGAAAACATGGCTGGAGGCTCATCGTCGTGTAAAGGTGGTAGCTACGGACCAGTGGTATCTTGATTTTGTCAATGAATTACTGCCTTTGGTGGCAGAATCTAGTTTATACTGGGAGACTGCGGAGGAAGATCAACAGCAGGTTGCTTTAATACTAGCTTTGTATTTGGAAGACTGTGTGGCTGACGGGGGAAACTGGAGACAATTTATCCGTTGGCATCAGAAAAGTTACGGACGTTACCTTCCTTTTTATTCGTTGACGGACGAATATCTGCCTGACGAGATAAATCGTGAGGATGTCGCTTTTCTTTTTGGGCTGTCAATTCTCCGGTAGGTGACTCTTTCGATGGAGTGGAAAATCCGTTGGATGAAGATTTGTTGAAGTTTGCGGATGTAATCTATAACCGTTTGGATGCTGTTTTTGAAGAGGCTCTTATCAGTGAGAATCTGGCTGTGGACTGGATAATGGAAACGGAATTGATGCAGAGAAAACGGAAGCCGTTGCCTGCTGCCGTACCCGGTGAAAAAGTTACCTACGAATGTCGAACGCTTTTTGGAGGCAAGCAAGGGAGAGGCATTAATGTTCTTTTTTGATTCTTATGAGGCATTGAAAGTCTTTTTTTGTGCAAGCACTGAAATGGGAGGACGAAGAGGATTCTCTTTTACCTGATTTGAAGGAGTTTGATAACTTTGTGTTATATGCCAATCCGAAAGGTCTGTTGATAGGGCCGGATGTTGCTTCTTATTTTGCAGATAAGCATAATCCGCTTTATAGTGCTGAAGAAGCGGAGGAGGAAGCGTACGAACTGTTTTGTGAAGAAGGCTTGTGTCCATTCGATTTGTTGAAATATGCTATGGAACATGACTTATTGCCGGAGGCCCAGTTCCCGTTTGAGAATGGAAAGGCTCTGCTTCACGAGAATTGGGATTTTGTGGCCCGTTGGTACTTGGGAGAGTATTACAGAAGGGGAGTAAATTAGTATAAATACCGAGAAGAGTATGGTAATCAAAAAAAGTAATAATCCCTTTGCCGGAAAGGCAAAACCCGGAGTCGGAAAGAAAAAAACTTCGGGAAAAAGAGTCGGGAAGTCGAAACAGGAAAAGGCTAATAATCAGTTGAACAGAAGGGTGAAATAAAATAATTCTAATATGAAAAACAAGTATCTTTTATCTTTATTATGGGTGATAGTAAGCGGATTTGGAATCTTGATGGCACAAGAAATAGCTATCATTCCGCAACCGGCTCATTTGATCGTGAAAAATGAAAGTTTTAAATTCGGTAAGCAGCTCAAAGTCTGTATCGCTTCTTATCGGGGTGATAGCGTTACTCTTGTTTTCGATTCATTTAAAGATGATTTCCAAAAGGCTACGGGCATAAAAGTTACGTCTGTGCGTAGTGAGGCTAAGGCTGGAATCGTTTTAAGTGTGAATCAAACGCTTTTGCACCGGAGGCTTATAAGTTGGATGTTTCGCCAAAACAGATTCGTATTGAAGGTTCTGCGCGCCCTGCCGGGTTTTATTATGCACTTCAAACATTGAAGCAGTTAATCTCCGTCATGTAATGGCAGGGGTGGCAGTAGGCGGCCGGCAGGAGTGGAGTATTCCGACCGTAGAAATAGAAGATGTTCCCCGTTTCGAATGGAGGGGCTTTATGCTGGACGAGGGCAGGCACTTTTTCGGAAAAGATGAGGTAAAACGGGTGATTGATATCATGTCTACTTATAAAATGAATCGTTTTCATTGGCATTTGACTGAAGATCAGGGCTGGAGAATAGAAATAAAGAAGTATCCCAAGTTGACGGAAGTAGGTGCTTGGCGGAATAGCAAAGTTTTGGCGTATGGCGATGTGAAAACGGACGGGCAGCGTTATGGAGGATTTTATACCCAGAATGACATCAAAGAAATTGTAGCTTACGCCAAAACTAAATTTGTGGAGATTATTCCTGAAATAGATATCCCCGGACATTCCCAGGCTGCTGTTGCCGCTTATCCGGAGTTTCTGGCTTGTGATCCTGAAAATATGCATGAGGTGTGGCTACGGCAAGGCATTTCGACGGATGTTATCAATGTAGCTAATCCTCAAGCCATGCAATTTGCCAGGGATGTAATTGATGAACTTATCGACCTGTTTCCATTCCGTTATATTCACTTGGGCGGTGATGAATGTCCTACTAATAAATGGCAGAAAAAAACGAAGAGTGTCAGTCCTTACTAAAAGAAATGGGCTCTACTAATTTTAGAGATTTACAGATTTATTTCTATAAACAACTAAAAGATTATATGGCCACGAAACCTGCCAACCAACAACGACGACTGGTGTTTTGGAATGAAGTACTCCACGGAAATACTGCGCTCCTAGGTAATGACATCACCATTATGGCATGGATAGGGGGCTGATGCTGCGGCTCAAAATGCAGCAAAAACAAGGTATGAGTACAATTTTTTAAGCCCACAAATTCCTTATTATATAAACAGGAGGCAATCTGATCTCCCTACGGAACCTATGTCGCAGGGACATGGTACCGAGACGGTGGAAGCCGTTTATAATTATCAGCCGATGAAGGGAGTGGAGGCAGACTTGCAACCTTATTATAGCGGTGTGCAGGCTAACTTTTGGACTGAATGGGTGGTTGATTCTTCTGTACTTGAATATCTGATGTTACCTCGTCTTGCGGCTGTTGCGGAAGCCGGATGGACTCCACAGGAGAAAAGGGATTATGTAAGTTTTAAGGAACGGATTCGTAAGGATGCCGTATTGTATGATCTCAAAGGGTGGAATTACGGCAAACATATAATGAAGTGATTTGCCTGGTATTTTTAAGTATGTGTTCTTAAAAATGAAATAAGGAGGAGCTGGAGATTTTTATTATCCTCCGGCTCCTCCTTATTTTAGAATTATAGTTTATGATAGGCTGTTGACTATTGCTCTGTTGCAGTTTCCTGTGCTTTCCGTTCTTTCTTTTTATTGATGAACTCGATTTTCAGATTCGCAGCTTCCTGTTCTTTCTTGATTTGCTGCATTGCCGAAAGGATCTGTGATAATTGGTAGATATTTGCTGCTGCCTGACGGTCAGTGGGGCTCATGGTCGTTTTGTAAATACGGTCGCCGAGATATTCAACTCGGATATTCTTGTCTTTATTGAGATTCAGAAATTCGATTACGCTTCCGTCTTCTCCGAGTTTATAGTCCGCTTTTTCTATCTTTTCGTTCATATCAACTGTCTCATAACTGTCCTTGGATGTAGGAGTTTCTGCAAAACTACCGTCAGGAGCAATTACTTTGACACCGACATGATGAATGTTATTGCTGCCACAATAAATAGAAGTCATACTCATGATACCTTGTTCATTTACCTGAAAGCGTAGATATGAACGGTGCAGATTCTTTTCAACGGTTTGGGTAGGCCACAGATAATTTCCTATTTGCTGGTACTCCGCATCTTTCTCCAGCGTGAATTTATCTTTGATTGCATCAAATTCCTGTTGTTTTACTTGCAGGGCACTGTCCAGATACGCAAGTGTTTTTTGTTGTGCTTTCGTCTCAACATCCAGCATTAGTTCCTGACCGGCTTTACGCGCTTCGAATGCTTTCGGATACAAAATTTTGATACTGTCGATTTGAGACTTTGCTTCTTCGTAGTCGCCACGTTCATAAGCGGCTTTAGCAATCACCAGTTTCTCGTTCGCTTTTTTTTCAATGCTATTTCCGCAAGCTAGTCAGCACTAATGTGCCGCAAAAGAGGTAAATCAGTTTTTTTATCATACTGTATATATTTTATTGTTCATCATCCTTCGTTTACTTTATTAGCGGCAAAAATACAAATATATCCCTTATTTTTGTAATTTTGCCCCCTCAAAACTTATAACTAAAAGGAATGATAGAGTTGACTCAAGAGGAATTGAAGCAGCATTTTAGCGAACCCATCTTCGGACAGATAGCCGAAACAGCCGATGCACTCGAATTGGAGTGCTATGTGGTAGGCGGTTACGTTCGTGATATTTTTCTGCAACGTCCCTCTAAAGATATAGATGTAGTAGTAGTAGGCAGTGGAATTGCGATGGCGGAAGCACTTGGAAAGCGATTGGGACGTGGTGCGCATGTCTCTGTTTTCAAGAATTTCGGGTACGGCACAAGTGAAATATAAAGGCACGGAAGTGGAATTTGTAGGCGCCCGCAAAGAGTCTTATCAACGGGACTCACGGAAACCTATTGTAGAGGACGGAACACTGGAAGATGATCAGAACCGTCGTGATTTTACGATTAATGCTCTTGCCGTTTGCCTGAATAAAGCACGTTTTGGGGAACTGGTAGATCCGTTCGGCGGTATGGAAGATATGAAGGAGAAGACGATTCGTACTCCTCTTGATCCGGATATTACGTTTAGTGATGATCCGTTACGTATGATGCGCTGTATCCGTTTCGCTACGCAACTGAATTTTTACATTGATGATGACACTTTTGAATCGCTTTGCCGTAATAGGGAACGGATCAACATCATATCCCGTGAGCGTATTGCAGATGAATTGAATAAGATAATTCTTTTCGCCTGTTCCTTCAAAGGGCTTTATTGACTTGGAGCGTAGTGGGTTGTTGTCGTTAATCTTTCCCGAACTGGCTGCTTTGCAGGGGTAGAAACACGGAATGGCCGTTCGCATAAGGATAACTTTTTATCATACGTTGGAAGTACTTGATAATATCAGCAAGAAGACTGATAACCTTTTGGCTGCGTTGGGCTGCTTTGTTGCACGACATTGCCAAACCTGCCACTAAACGTTGGGAACCAAAAGCTGGCTGGACGTTCCATAACCATAATTTCATCGGTGAAAAAATGGTTCCGAATATTTTCCGTAAGATGAAGTTGCCGATGAATGAGAAGATGAAGTATGTACAGAAAATGGTTAGTCTGCACATGAGACCAATCGTGATTGCGGATGACGTGGTGACAGATTCGGCTGTTCGTCGTCTGCTTTTTGAGGCGGGAGATGATATTGATGATTTGATGACTTTGTGTGAAGCGGATATTACTTCAAAGAATATGGAGCGTAAGCAACGTTTCTTGAATAATTTCCAGTTGGTTCGTCAGAAATTGAAAGACTTGGAGGAGAAAGACCGGATTCGTAATTTTCAGCCTCCGGTAAGTGGGGAGGAAATCATGGAAACCTTCGGTTTGCAGCCTTGCCGTGAAGTCGGGGCTTTGAAAAGTGCGATTAAAGATGCTATATTGGATGGATTTATCCCGAATGAATATGAGGCCGCTCATGCCTTTATGTTGGAAAGAGCTGCGAAAATGGGATTGAAACCACTTGACTAATTGGCGGTTGTTTTTACTATTTGTATAAGTCTAAATCTGTATAAACAAGAAAACAGTGAACACTTAATGAATCTACTCCATACAGTGTTCACTGTTTTCTTGTTTTGTTGATTCGGTTACTGCTTAGGCAGTGTCACAGAAAAATATGGGTTAGGTATGCGTTGTTCAAATATAACTTTTTTCAACTTTTCTACGATATCCGGATGTTGGAGTGCCACATCGTTGTCTTCGTGAATATCTGTCTTTAGGTTATATAGGAACGGCTTTCCTTTTTTAACGATTAATTTCCAATCATCCATGCGCACTGCTATCTGGTTGGTTTCATTAAATTCCCAATACAGGAAGTCATGTTGTTTCTGTTTTTTCTTGCCAAGCAAGGTCGGTGCGAAAGAAATTCCGTCGAAATAGTCAACTTCTTTTTCTTTATTACGGTATTTCTTTTCATAATTTTTGATGCCGGCCACATCACAGAAAGTAGGCATTAAATCATAGAAAGCGCAGATGTGGTCATTGACTTTGCCTGCCGGTACATGTCCCGGCCAACGGGCAATGAATGGAATGCGGATTCCTCCCTCGTGGCATTGGCGTTTCAGTCCGCGCAATTTTCCGTCTCTACCGAAGAAAGTAGGGTCGGCTCCTCCTTCTTCGTGAGGGCCGTTGTCGCTGGAGAAGATAACTAATGTGTTTTCATCCAATCCTTTTTCTTTCAATTTCTTCAAAACTTCCCCTACATAATAGTCCAGGCGGGTAATCATGGCGGCAAATTGAGCGTGTGTATGGGTGATAGCATTGTATCTTGAACCTTCGCTTCCTTTGTAAACCTTATCCGGATCGAATTTTGCTTTATACTCGTTTAAGATCGAATCTTCCGGTTGTACCAGTTCTGCGTGAGGCAAAGTGTAGGTAAATATGCCGAAGAAAGGCTGTTTGGTATCCTGTTGGTCCAGCCATTCCATTGCTTTCTTGTGAATCATGTCGGCAGAATATTGCGAGCGTTTCTGATATTCAGGACCGTACATCGGGTATTTGATGTTTTCGTCCATTACTATACGTACTACTCCTGTATCGCCCAGAGCTTTACTATATCGGTTTAAGAAATTAGGGTAGTAGAGGTGAGCTTGGAATTGGCAAATGTAACCATAATATTCATCTATGCCGCGTTTGTCCGGAGTAGAGCAAGATCCTTCGTAACCTCCGGCCCATTTACCGAACATACCGGTGGTATATCCGTTGTCTTTCATAATTTCCGGTAGGATAACGTGATCCGGATCATAAGGATGTTGTCCCACTACCGAATATTCTTTGTTGTTTCCGTACATGATAATGGGTGAATTTCCCCCAATACTCTTTGTTTCCGCGTACTTCACAGTGACCTGTATGTTGTCCTGTCATAAATGAAGCTCTGGAAGGTGCGCTGACCGGGCTGCCTGCATACGCTTGTGTGAAGCGCATTCCTTCGCTTGCCATAGCGTCTATATGGGGAGTGCGTATGAATGGCTGGCCGTAGCATCCTAAGTCGCCATATCCCATGTCGTCACAGAGGATAAATATAATGTTGGGTTTGGAATCCTTTTTTCTGTCCGTTGGCGGAGAGAGTGGAAAGGAGTAATGTGCCGCTTATTAATGATATAGATTTGTAATTCATAATGTTACGTAATTAAATGTTGTATGGGTTGTTTAAATTATTTGCCGATAAGGTCTTTTCCTTCGCGTACACCCTGAAGGATAGTTTGTAGCTCTGCCACTTTTTCTGGCATTTGAGAAGCATAATTAGTTACTTCTTTCACTTCTTCCATTTTATACAGTTGCGGTTCTTTTGAGTTACCGGTTTCGATTTTCGGTCCCCACTGGATCATTTTCGGTCCCCCATTCGGTTCGATATATTTCCAATCTTTTGTGCGGACAGATAGTGTATGATTGGAAGCTTGTTCGATTACCCACGGACGGTCTTTCTTTTCTTTGCCTAGCCAGCTTCCCAGGAAGTTGTAACTATCAGGTGCAGTTCCTTTGGGCATAACAGCCCCGGTCAGAGAAGCCAGTGAAGCTAACCAATCGACCTGAGAAACCAACAAATCCGATGTTTTACCTTTTTTTTTTTCACTTCTTTTCGGCCAGCTTAAGATAGCCGGGATACGGGTCCCTCCTTCAAATGCACTATATTTATTGCCTCTTAATGGTCCTGCAGGGCTGTGTCCGTTAAGGAGTTCTTCCGCCTTATCATCATATCCGTCGTCAACTACCGGGCCGTTGTCACTTGAAAGAATAATTAATGTGTTTTCTCTCAAGCCTAGTTTTTCAAGTGTATTCAGAATTTCACCGACACAATAGTCGAATTGTACAATGGCGTCACCTCTCAGTCCCATTGGGTTCTTTCCTCTAAAACGGTCATGGGGGAAACGAGGAACGTGTACATCATTTGTTGCAAAATAAAGGAAGAAAGGTTTATCCTTATTTTCTTCAATAAACTGAATGGCATGTGTTGTCAAAGAGTCAGCAATGTTTTTCGTCTTTCCAAAAGCAACTTTTACCTCCACCTTTCATAAAGCCGATGCGGGAAATGCCATTGACGATAGACATGTCGTGTCCGTGACTAGGTTTCAGGTTATAAAGCATTTCCGGATTGCTCTTTCCGGTAGGTTCACCTTCAAAATTTCTTTGATAGCTTACTTCGATAGGTGCACTAGGATCGTAGTTGGCTACTTTTCCGTTTTCAATGTATACGCAAGGTACACGGTCAGCGGTAGCTGCCATAATGTAATGGTAGTCAAATCCTAAGTCTCCCAATGCACATGGCAGTGGAGCGTTCCAATCTTGTGTACCGGCTTTGTCTCCTAATCCCAAGTGCCATTTTCCGATAGCTCCGGTAGCATAACCGGTACTTTTGAACATATCCGCCATGGTATATTGTTCGGGACGGATAATCATGCCGGCATTTCCGGCAGCTACGTCTGTTCCTTTTTTGCGCCAAGCATATTCTCCTGTCAGCATGGAATAACGGGAAGGGGTACTGGTTGCAGCGGTGGCGTGGGCATTAGTAAAGCGAATACCTGATTTTGCTAATCTGTTGACATTGGGAGTTTGTACGTTTTTAGCTCCGTAACATTCCAAATCTCCATAACCGAGATCGTCGGCATAGATAAACACAACGTTGGGTGTTTTTGCTTTTTCGGAGGTGGTTTGTTTGGGGGCTTTGTCTGCGGCTGTGGCCACACAGGCAGCAGAAGATAAAAGGGTAAAAAGCAAAGGTTGTTTCATTGTTTTATTAAATTTATATTGATTAAGGTGTTTAATTTTTTATTGTCCATGTGTTTTTAAGACGCTAATATAGTATATTTAATCATTGAAAGCAACTTTATTCTCATTCTTTAAAAAAAATAGAGGGTAAAGTTGCTTTTATATTAATACCCCGGAAGTTGTTTTTTGGCATTAATTGATATATCCCGGATTTGTCAGCATATTTTTTGAATATAAACTATTTCAATTCAATAATTTCTTCGTTACAGTTCGTCAGTTTTTCTATTCTTTCGTTCGTTACTACCCAAGAGTTTTCTATTCCTACCGGACCTATACCCGGAAGAACGATTTTAGGCTCAAGAGCAAAGACCATTCCCGGTTCCAGTTCTTGTTTCATGCGGGGAGCTAACACGGGTGCCTCGTTGATTTCGAGTCCGATACCGTGACCGATAAATTTGGCCTGCTGTTGCGTGCCCATAAATTTATCTGCAAATCCGGCAGCAGTCACCCATTTCTATGGCAGTGTTGTAAAGGGTTTCGCAAGGAATACCCGGCTTGGCGATAGAAGCGATTTTTTCCTGAATATCCAGGCAGACCTGATGAGCAGCATACGCTTCCTCCGGTAATTTCCCAATAGAGAATACACGGCTCATGTCACCCATGTATCCATTGAAGTTGCCGCCTAAGTCAATCATTACACTCTGGCCTTCTTTCAGTGGGGTTTTATTCGCCCCTCCCGGCAGGGCAGGGGTCGAGGCCTTGGCCACCTAAAAGCAAAGTCGTATGGAGAAGGGTATCCGGCATTGTCTCCGGTCAGCACGCTACCCATGAAGATTTCCATGCTACGTCCGAAAACGCGGAAGATTCCCAAATTGCCTTGCAGACGCATCAGACGTTCGATTTCGATAGAAAATTCGATGTCCGTCATGCCGGGGCGGTATACGCTGGGGATTTGTTCGTAGGCTTTGGCGTGAGCAATGCCCGAACGACGGAACATTTCAATTTCAATGGCAGTTTTTACACTACGTGCCTGGCGGATTAACGGAGTGCCGTTGACTACTTCCGTTTCAGGAAACAAGCTTGCCAACCGGCAATATTCCGAGTAAGGGAGTTCGTCACCTTCCAACATTAACTTGGCAGGCATGGGCAATCCTTTTTCTTTTAGCAAATCTACAATTTGTTCTGGTTTGCGGATTGAGAATGAATGTTCTCCTGTGATATTGTTGGGACGTTTAAAAAACAGTAAAAGCAGGTGAGTGTAGTGGGGAGATAGAGATAACCACTGACTACGCAACCATACGTGTAAATTAAATTAGCATTACAAGTAATAAGTGCGGCGTCAATGCCCTGTGGCGCCATCAGACTGCGAATCTTATCGCGGCGAAGTTTTAATTCGGGTTGTAGCATTTTTATATTTGTTACATGATTAATAATTACACAATTGCTAATAGTAAATCATTAATTGTGAGTTGTTTACTGTGAACAACAAATTCATAATCTATTATTTACCTTATTATGCCACAAAGATAATTAATTCCATTGAAAATAATGTTAATCTCAAAAAAATAGCGCTACCCGCGTCCTGTCACAGGAGGCGAGTAGCGCAAAACCACAAATACAAATACAACTAAACAAAGTCTTTTTAAATAACGCCTTGTCCCATCATTGCGTGAGCTACTTTCATAAATCCGGCAATATTAGCACCCTTCACATAATTGATATATCCGTCGGGTTCTGTGCCGTATTTCACGCATTGGGCATGGATGCCGTGCATGATCGCATGAAGCTTTTCATCTACTTCGGCAGCGCTCCAGCTCAGGTGCATTGCGTTTTGAGACATTTCTAGGCCGGAAGTGGCAACACCGCCGGCATTGACTGCTTTACCCGGAGCATACATCGTTTTATGTTCGATAAATAAATCGATTGCTTCGGGAGTACATCCCATGTTAGAAATTTCTCCGACACAAAGTACGTCATTTTTTATGAGATTTTGTGCATCTTCTCCATTTAATTCGTTCTGAGTAGCGCAAGGAAGTGCTATATCTGCCTTTTACTTCCCATGGACGTTTGCCTTCTACGAAGGTCGCACCCGGATACTTTTCAGCGTAAGGAGCAACAATATCATTACCCGAAGAACGCAACTCGAGCATATAGTCTATCTTTTTCGCCGCTGATTCCGTTCGGGTCGTAGATGTATCCATCCGGGCCCGAGATTGTGATAACTTTTGCACCCAACTCGGTAGCTTTCGTAGCTGCTCCCCAGGCTACATTACCAAAACCGGAGATGGCAACAGTCTTACCTTTAATATCAATTCCTTTTGTCTGCAACATTTGATTGACAAAATATAAACCACCGAAACCGGTAGCTTCGGGACGAATCAGCGAACCGCCAAATTCCAGTCCTTACCGGTAAATGTTCCGGTAAATTCGCGGGTCGAGCTTTTTGTACATACCGAACATATAACCTACTTCACGTCCGCCCACGCCAATGTCACCGGCAGGCACATCCATATCCGGACCTAAATGGCGCCACAATTCCAACATAAATGCCTGGCAGAAACGCATAATTTCAGCATCGCTCTTTCCACGTGGAGAGAAGTCCGAACCACCTTTACCTCCCGCCCATAGGCAGGGGTACTCAGCGCGTTTTTGAACGTCTGTTCGAATCCGAGGAATTTAAGGATGGAAAGATTGACCGAAGCATGGAAACGAATACCACCTTTGTACGGACCGATCGCATTGTTGAATTGTACGCGATAGCCGAGATTTGTTTGAACTTCTCCTTTATCGTCTACCCAAGTGACACGGAAAGTAAAAATACGGTCTGGTTCTACCAATCTTTCGATGATTTTAGCTTTTTTCAAATTCAGGATGTTGATTGTAGATGTCTTCGATAGAAAAAGAAGTACTTCCTTCACTGCTTGAAGATATTCAGACTCACCGGGATGTTTTGCCTCAAAGAGGACATGATTTTCTGGATGTTCATAATAGTATGTTTTTTAAAAAAGGTTGTTCTGATAAAATGTCAACTAACTATACTGCAAATATAGGAAAAGTTTTCAAATGTGATTGATTTTATGGCTATATTTTGATTAAATAATGATAAAATGATAGAGTTGGGGATACTAGCTAAGGAGCTTTTATAGTATTCGCACATTACTAATGCTACTTTTTTCATGTGAATAAAAAAATCGAGGATAAACTTAATGTTACAAATCTACAAAATAATAAGAGATAAGCAAGTAAACTTTATAAAGAAGATGATAGAAAATGAGATTTAAAAAATTAACTTTGCAAACCGGATTTTGGAAACATGATGATTTGGAATAAGAAAGGAGAATAATTTTATGCTCAGTAAATATAAATTAAACCAGCTTTACTTCAAAGATACGCAGTTCGCCAACCTGATGACCAGGCGGATTTTCAACGTGTTGTTAATAGCCAACCCTTATGACGCTTTCATGTTGGAAGATGACGGACGTATTGATGAAAAGATATTCAATGAATACACCTCTTTGTCCTTGCGTTATCCGCCGCGTTTCTCACAAGTATCTACGGAGGAAGAGGCTTTGACGCAATTGGAGAATATGTCGTTCGACCTGGTGATTTGTATGCCGAGTACGGGTGATAATGACAGTTTCGACATCGGCCGTCACATTAAAGAGAAATATGAGCATATTCCTATCGTCATTCTGACTCCTTTCAGCCATGGTATTACAAAGAGGATTATCAACGAAGATCTGAGTGCATTTGAATACGTGTTCTGCTGGCTGGGTAATACGGATTTGTTGGTTTCTATCATTAAGTTAATGGAGGATAAGATGAATCTGGAACATGATGTGCAGGAAGTCGGGTGTACAGTTGATTCTTTTGGTGGAAGACGGTATCCGTTTCTATTCCTCCATTCTTCCCAACTTGTATAAATTCGTGCTAAAGCAAAGCCAGGAATTTTCTACCGAGGCGTTGAATGCGCATCAGCGTACACTCCGTATGCGTGGACGTCCTAAAATCGTTCTGGCACGCACGTATCAAGAGGCAATGGAGGTCTATCGTAAATATCAGAACAATATATTAGGTGTTATCACAGACGTACGTTTCCCGAAGGTGGAGCGTGGCGAAAAGACGGTCTGGCGGGTATTAAGTTATGCGCTGAGATACGTAAGAATGATCCGTTTGTACCGTTGATTATCCAGTCTTCCGAATCGGAGAACTCCTCGTATGCCGCTAAAGTATGGCGCTAGTTTTATCGACAAGAACTCTAAAAAAATGGATGTTGACCTGCGGCGTATCGTTTCTGATAACTTTGGTTTCGGCGACTTTGTGTTCCGTAATCCGGAGACAGGGGAGGGAAGATTGCCCGTGTACGTAATCTGAAAGAATTGCAGAATATCCTGTTCGCTGTGCCTGCCGAGTCTTTCTTGTATCATATTAGCCGGAATCATGTGTCACGCTGGCTTTATTCACGCGCCATGTTCCCGGTGGCAGAGTTTTTGAAACCTATTACATGGAGCAGCCTTCAGGACGTGGATGCGCATCGCCGGATTATCTTTGAAGCGATTGTGAAATACCGTAAAATGAAGAATCAGGGAGTGGTTGCCGTCTTTAAACGTGACCGTTTCGACCGTTATTCCAACTTTGCCCGTATCGGTGACGGTTCGTTGGGAGGAAAGGGACGCGGTTTGGCTTTTTTATAGATAATATGGTGAAACGTTATCCCGAATTTGAAGAGTTTGAGAATGCCCGTGTTGCCATTCCGAAGACAGTGGTGCTCTGTACCGATGTCTTTGACGAGTTTATGGATAGCAACAATCTGTATCAGGTAGCTCTTTCGGATGCCGATGATGATATACGATATTGCGATATTTCCTGAAAGCGAAATTGCCTGACCGGCTGGTAGAGGACTTCTTCACCTTCTTTGATGTGGTGAAATCGCCGATTGCCATTCGTTCTTCTTCTTTGTTGGAAGATTCTCACTATCAGCCGTTTGCCGGAATCTATAACACTTATATGATTCCTTATCTGGACGATCGGTATGAAATGCTCCGTATGCTTTCCGATGCAATCAAAGGCGTTTATGCTTCGGTTTATTTTCGGGATAGTAAAGCCTATATGCAGGCTACATCGAATGTGATCGATCAGGAAAAAATGGCCGTTATTTTGCAGGAAGTAGTCGGCAATCAGTATGGTGACCGTTATTATCCATCCATGTCGGGTGTGGCACGTTCGCTGAATTATTATCCGTTGGGTGATGAAAAAAGCGGAGGAAGGAACCGTCAATCTGGCACTGGGATTGGGAAAATATATTGTAGACGGGGGGATGACACTTCGTTTCTCTCCCTATCACCCCAATCAAGTGTTGCAGACCAGTGAAATGGAAATCGCTCTGAAAGAAACACAGACCCGCTTCTATGCCTTGGATTTGAAGAATGCAGGGCATGATTTCTCTATCGATGACGGCTTTAATCTGTTGAAACTTCATGTGAAAGAGGCGGAAAACGATGGAGCTTTGCGGTATATTGCTTCTACATACGATCCTTACGATCAGGTTATCCGTGACGGTTTGTATCCGGGCGGACGCAAGGTGATTACGTTTGCAAACATTCTGCAACATGATGTATTCCCGTTGCCTCGGATTCTTCAATTAGTGCTGAAGTATGGCGAACAGGAAATGCGCCGTCCGGTTGAAATTGAGTTTGCGGCTACCATGAGTCGCGAGCAGGATAAGACAGGCACATTTTATTTGTTACAGATCCGGCCAATTGTGGATAGTAAGGAAATGTTGGATGAAGATTTGAATGAGATACGGGATGAGGACGTTATCCTTCGTTCTTATAATTCGTTGGGACATGGCATTATGAACGAAATTCACGATATTGTCTATGTAAAGACTGAGGGTTACAGTGCTTCGAACAATCAGGCTATTGCTTGGGAAATAGAAAAAATCAACCGGCAGTTCCTGAATGAAGGTAAGAATTATGTACTTGTCGGTCCGGGACGTTGGGGAAGCAGCGATACATGGTTGGGTATTCCGGTGAAATGGCCGCATATCTCTGCAGCCCGCGTGATAGTGGAAGCCGGTTTGACCAATTATCGGGTAGACCCGAGTCAGGGAACTCACTTCTTCCAGAATCTTACTTCTTTCGGAGTAGGCTATTTCACAATCAATGCCTTTATGAATGACGGAGTTTACAATCAGGACTTCCTTAATGCCCAACCGGCGGTAGAAGAAACGAAATTCCTGCGTCATGTCCGTTTTGAGAAGCCGATGATAGTCAAGATGGACGGAAAGAAAAAACTGGGTGTCGTTTTAAGGCCGGAAGATTAAGTGATTCTGTTAATTAAGACCGATGTTGTTTATCCGCTATTCCTATATGCTAATGGACTCATGCCAACATATCGTTTGAAGTATTTGCCGAAGAATGATGTGTTGGCGAAATTGAGTGAGTTGGAAATCTCTTGGATGGGGATATTGGTCGATTTCAGTTGTGATTTGGCATCCATAATTACCATGTGTGAGATGATTTCGACACAGGTGTTTCCTGTCACTTTCTTTACAGTAGTACAGAGGTGAATATTTGATATTTTGAGTTTCTCGGCATACCATGCTACATTGCGCGTCTTATTGTAATTTTTGTATCACCAGTTGAGTGAAGTTTTTGTAGATTAACTCGCTTTTAGACGAATACTCTTTCGTGTTTTGTAGCTGGTTGTTATACATGGCAGCTATTCCGGTATGTATATTATTATACAAGTGCGGAGTAATTCCTTTGCGGGTTGATTCGTCGAAAAAATCATATAGCTTTATCAAGAATTGAAAGTATTCTGCCAGTAGTTTGGCTCCTTCCGGCTTTAATGAAATAACCGGTCGGCCTATCGTTATAAATAGGGTGTTGATAGCCGAAGGAAGTAAATTGGCTTGCTCTATGTATTTTGATGAGAAGCCTCCGAAATAAAGTATCGGTTCTTCATTGACACTGTGTATCTGAAGAATACTTCCGGGCATAATTGTAACGAAGTCATTAGCCCGTACTGTTATGCGATTTAGATTGACCGAGGCTTCGATTTCTCCCTCCATGCATAGCACGAATATTTCCGATTTCAGTCGGCAAGGAAAGTTGGTATATAAACTAAGCAATGCCTTGTTTACTCCTGTACCTATGAGCCATTCTTCGGGTAAATCTATTTTGGGTAGTTCTTTCATTTCTCACACTTTTTTACTTTATACAAAGATATATGGATTATGATTAATGAGCTGTTTTTCTTTTCAAAAATTATAATTTTGACTCGTAAAACGGTATCTTATAAGATATTTTAGGCGCTTTTCTTTAAAAATAGAACAGAAACAAGAAAAAATAGACCTTGCAGGTGTGTGAAAATAATAGTTACTTTGCGCCTGTGAAATTTTGGCATTTGTGTGCGATGGGAATATCACGCATTTGCTTTTATTAATTAAAAAGAGAATTTAGAAATGAACAAGAGATTATTTTATTATCTGTTTGCTGTATTGTGTACAGTGACATTGTTTACATCTTGTAGTGATGACGATGGTGATGATACTCCGACAGTTATTCCTATTGAGCAAGAGATAGCAGGTGATTATAAAGGGACAATGGATGTATATTATGTTGGCGTGCCAGATCCAATAGCTTCCGGTTTATCCCAAAAAGTCTATGTAACTAAGGCTTCTGATACTGCTGTTAAATTAGAATTGAGAGATTTTGTTTTCTTTTTAGGTAGTGAGGAACTTAATCTTGGTACTATTGCTGTGGAAAACTGTCCTGTAACGGTAGAAGGTACTTCTTATAAGTTTTCTGGTAATCAAAAGATGACTCTTTTAGTAGGAGACTGTGATGTAGCGGTTTCCGGTACTATTGGTAGTGGAAAATCTTGCAATGATTGTCGACGTTAAAGTTGGTGGTGGAACATTGCAGGTTAAGGTTGATTATAAAGGGAACTAAGTTGGCTGGAACAGAAAGTACTGAGGCTAAAATTTTGAGTTTTACTTTTGATAAATCTGTTGAAGCTAATACTGTCGTTTTTTCAGAACCAATAGTCAATGAAGAAGACGGGACTATTGTTTTTGAGGTTTTAAAAGATGTAACAACAGATGATTTGAAGAAATTGGTGCCTACTATTGAAGTTTCTGCTAAAGCAACTGTAACACCTGCAAGTGGTGCAACTGTGGATTTTTCTTCAAATAAGGCTATTTTTACTGTCGTAGCTGAAGATGGAAGTTCTAAAATTTATACGGCTTCTATTTCAGGACGTGCTTTTGTAGTTAGTTATGATTTTGAAGAGTGGGATCCTGTTACACATAAACCGATGTTGGGGAATGAGGAAACCTTTACTACTCCAACAGGATGGTGTACAAGTAATTATGGCATAGTAGAAATGGGAATGTTTAAACCTATGTTAGGAGTAAGTGGTTGGTTAGTTACTGAAGAAAGTGAAGGTCATAATGGTAAGAGTGCATTACTTAGAACTATAAATTCCAAAGGTGGTGTTGGAGGTTTGATACCTACAATAACAACAGGCTCTCTATTTCTAGGGACATGGAGTACTAATGCGGGTAATACTCTGAATAGTACAAAATTTGGTAATCAATTTAATAATTCTTTAGGAAGACCAGTTGCAGTAAAGGGATGGTATAAATATGAATCAGGTAAGGATTTCTATACATGTGAATCAGATGCAACTGATAAAGCTACCATAGATGTATCTAAAGGTGAATATGCTGATCAATATTCTATAAAGGTATCTTTATATACTACAGAAGAATATGATGAGACTGGTTTTTCAGATTATCTGACAGGAGAATCTGGTGATAATAATTTTTATACTTCTAGTCGTGTTGTAGCAAAAGGAGGAGTTGAAGGAGGAAGTACTGACGGACAATGGAAAGAATTTACTATAACTTTAGATTATGGTGACGCAGAGTTTGATATAAATCAGAAATATCGTTTTGCTATTGTTTGTTCATCTAGTAAAGAAGGAGATAAATTTTGGGGAGCTCCAGAGAGTAAATTATGGGTAGATGATATAGAAGTAATATATAAAAAATAAATCAATTCATATCTTATAAAAAAAGCCGGAATGTAGAATGCATTCCGGCTTTTTTTATAAGATAATGTGTACCCTATCGGCACGGCTTTTTCATTTAAGACTTTGAATTAGTCGTTCGATTCCCCATCCATGCCAATGCGGCATGAGAGGAATTCCCGTTATTGATAATCACTGATTTACGAATATCTCAAATCTGAATTTTTCTCCTTTTTGAGCCAGAAAATGCAACACGTTAGTGAAGCTTACTGATAGCCCCTTATTATCTCAGCCGTGCATGAATAGTCTGCTTTTCTTCTGTATTTAGAATCTCAAAACAACCAAAAACAACCAGAAATATCCAAACGTAAGTCTTTATCTATCAGAATATTCTAAAAATTAACACTTTTCGGCTGCTTTTTGATGCTTCCCAAATTTCCACATATTTTTGAGACGTATTTCTGACGTGGAGAATTTGCGGAGCTTGTTTTTTGTCACACCGTGCGGACTGTTGACAAGGGTTTACAACCGTTTACGATGAGCGACAACAACCGCCCTGATATGCAGCAATAGTAACATTGTGCAGAAAGGCGACAACGGTTGACCTCCGTTTACATCCGTTCACCATTTCATAGATATACGATTGAAGAAATGAACCAGTAAACGATAAAGACAGCATGAAAGCAACAAAAAAATGCAATTTTTGCGGCAAGTCATTTGTAACCCGGGCGGGGTGCAGAGATATTGCAGCGAGGCTTGTCAGGCAGAAGCCAAACGAGCCAGAACGGAACAGAAGAACAACCTCTTCAAAGCCGCCCGCCCCTTGATGGAGATACAGCATCAGGAGTATCTCACCTTTTCCAAAAGCAGCCGTACTCATGGGCTGTTCCCGACAGTACATCTATAAACTCGTAGCCCTCGGCAAACTGAAAGCCTCACGTATCAGCAACCGCATGGCATTCATCCGCAAGGCAGACATCGAGCGGATGCTGGAAGGCAACCCCTACCACCGCATCCTGCCCGGCAGCACTTCCGCACAGAAAAAGTCCACTCCATTGTCCCCACTTGCAAAAAAAGAAAAAAGGGAAAAGGAAACAGACGAAGTGATGGACTTCTATTCGGGCGATGAGGTGATGTCGCTCTTCAAGGTCAGGCAGTCGTGGCTCTATACCACCGCCAAGCGCAACCGCATCCCCATCTGCCGCATCGCAGGGAAAAACTATTACAGCAAGAAACACGTTGACGAGTTTTTCGGTGTGGCTGTTGATACAAGCAATATCACTGATTGGCTCCTGATTGAAGAAGCGGAAGAACTGTTCGGCATGAAGCCGACCGCACTCCGGGCATACGCTCACCGCCACAAGATACCGACCAAAAGAGAATACGGGCGCACCTATTACTCCAAATCCCATCTGGACGAGCTCCGCAGGACAGACCTCGTGAACGATGAACGCTACTACACCGTGGAGCAAGTCCGGCAGATTTACGGACTTTCCTCCGCCAACATCAGCCATATCGTCAAGGTGAAGCACATCGAAAAGATAAAAGTAGGCGTGAAAAACCTGCTTTTGCGCTCCGATGTGGAGCGTGTCATGGCTGAAAGGGAGAAACAACCGTGAGCAACCGACATTGCCGGAAAATTATTTCAAAATGATTGTCGTGGAGGTATTCACGGTTGTTTCACGTTGTTCCTTTGCCACCGTAAACACGGGAACACCCCCGAAAATGTACAACTTAAAACATCATCAATATGAGCAAATGCAAGACAGTTACCTTGCGCAAGCGCAAGATTAAGAACGGGACACAGTATTCGCTGTGTCTGGACTATTATCCCGGCTACCGTGACAACACCACCATGAAAGTGATAACACGTGAAGGCTCTGGGAATTTACATCTTCGCCAAACCTGCCAACCAGCAGGAGCGTGACTTCAACGCACGCATGATGAAAAAGGCGGAGATACTTCGCAACAGACGTTATGAAGCCATCTTCAACGAGAACAACGGCTTCTTTGACAAAGCCAAGATGAAAGGGTGATTTTCTCGCCTACTTCAAGGAACTGGCAGACAGGAAGAATATCAAGTGGCAACACGTCTATAAGCACTTTGAGCGTTTTGTAAACGGCAAATGCACCTTTGAAGAGGTGGACGTGGACTTGTGCCGCAAGTTCATGGAATACCTGCTGAACGCCCCCCAATCCATACCCACACCAACCAAAAGCTGCATATCAATTCTGCGGCAGGCTATTGGTCGGCTTTCCGTGCGGTACTGCACACTGCCTACCGATTGGGACAGGAAGATAAAGGAGAACCCCAACGGATTCTTAGACCGTATCGAGTGCATCCCCACCATGAGGGAGCATCTGAGCCAAGAGGAACTGATACGGCTTGCCGAAACCCCTTGCGAAGAAGAGGTCTTGAAAAGGGCTTTTTTCTGTTCGCCTGCCTGACCGGACTGCGGAAGAGCGACATCAGGCAGCTCACTTGGCAGCAGATACAGCCGTACACCAACGGCAAGATGTTCGTGACCACCCGTATGCAGAAGACGAAGCAGATTGTACACAACCCCATCAGTGATGAAGCCTACGGACTGCTCGGAGAACGGTGCGAGGGGCTTATCTTTGACGGGTTCAAGGACAAGATGCTGCAAGGACCGCTCAAACGCTGGCTCTTGGCGGCAGGCATTACCAAGAAGATAACCTTTCACTGCACCCGGCATTCATTCGGAAGCCTGCACGTGGAAATGGGTACGGACATGGCTGTCATACAAGCCTATATGGGACACAAGAACATTACCACCACGCAGATTTATTCCAAGATGGCAGCACAGCAGATGTGCGAGGTCGTGGACAAGATAACCCTGAAACGCAAGGAAGCGTAAGGCGGTTCAAAATCCGGGATATTCAGGGGGAGCGGTTATTGCGTGGAGCTTTAACCGCTCCCTATATTTTGGGCGGTAGCCAATAAGTCCTTAAAGTATGATAATTGAGTATGATTTCGGACATTTGGTGAAAAACATTGAAAAAGAAACCACTGACAAAGGATAATGAGTAATAATTGAAAGAAGACTATTAAATTTGCGAAAACAGTAACGAGTAATAACCGAATAAGACAAGGAATATGGAACCGTCCGTAAAAGACAAACATATCATTTTAGGATTTGTCGGCTTTGCCATCCTCCTAATATCTTCCATAGCGACACTGATTGTCGCTGAGAAATTCAATCAGGACAACTTTGTCAGGCTGATAGTCTTTGTATGCAGCAACCTCCTTGGCTGGCTGTTCTATTTTTCTTTCCAGACAGTCATCTTCGACACATATGAAATCTACAAAATAAAGTTCGGCAAGAAAAGACATTTGCCGAAACCATGACGGTTCGGGAAGAGCCACTCAAAGATACACACGAGCCTGTAATACCAACATCAAAGCAGACAGGTGGAGAAGTGACCCCGGATATAAAACCTGTAGAGATTGCCATTGCCCCGGAGCTTCACGAGAAGAACCGTGCCGATTACGAGGACAGGGAGCAGCGGGAAAATGAGGAGCGCATCGCTATGGTCATGGAATACATCCATTTCATCATGCCCCGTATTGCCAACAAGGGAGACCGTGAACCACATCTGTGGCGAGGTCAACAACTGGATGCGGCTTCACAGTTACAAGACTCAAGCCAATAAAGGGACGGCTGACCAAAGACATTTCAAATATTCCGCTCCGGCATTTCGTGTGGAATATCTCCGAGCGTTTCATGTACAAGAAATACTATACGGGGGACAACCGTGCCCGCTTCATCAGCACCCTTTTTCCACGGGAGTTTGCCGATACGGACATAGCTACCATCAAGAACTTCAAGGTAGAGCCGTTAAAGACACTGATTCCCATTGACGAGCCTGAAAACGGCAGACTGGATTTCCATTATCCTGCGGATTATGTGCAGGAGAAGCGGATTTAAGCCTGTTTTAGAGTAATCACGATAATAACGACAAACAGCCAAAAAAACTCATAATCCACTGTTATACAATAATTCCCGAATAACTTTACCCGTCATTTGCGGTTGGGCATCGTTATTCGGGAATTATTTTGCAATGACCTTTCGTGGAGATATTCACGGCTGTATCATTTCAGTCCTTTGCGCCAAGCCTTACAAAAGAGGCGAGTACGCAAATGGAAAAAACAGTGATTACATTCAACGACCTCCCGGAGGTTGTGGCTCAGGCTTCGGGACGAGGTGATGAGCCTTAGAAGCCTGCTTACGGACAGCGCAGTGTGAACAACGCAAAGGCGGTGGATACCCATGTCCCCATGTCAGTGGATGAGGCGGCGGAATATCTGGGCATTCCCAAAGGCACGCTCTACATGAAAAGCTGTCGGACGGAAGCATTCCGGCCACCAAGCCCGGCAAACGCTATTGCCTTTACCAGGGACGAACTGGACAGATGGCTGGAATCCTCCCGGAAGAATCCCGTACCCCTGTCCGATGAGGAACTGAGCGAATCCTTATCTTCTTCCCACCGCCGCAAGCCCACTCCACGTAATTGGTAAACGTCATGGAAGAGGACAAGAATTATATCAGTCTGATACATGGCGACCTGACGAGGGCGACCCAAGTACAGCACGGGATGCCGGACAGCATCGGCGTGATGAGTATCAAGACCGCCAACCGGACGATACTCGAAGCATCGCTACTGCCCACGCCCCGTGCGCTGTGGGACAGTTTCTGGTATGAGGGTGAACTGTCCTGCCTCTTTGCGGATTCCAATGTGGGCAAGTCCATCCTTGCCGTGCAGATAGCCGACCGTATCGCCCGGACGGACGATGTGCTGTATCTGGACTTTGAACTGTCCGAAAAGCAGTTCCAGCTCCGCTATACCAACGAGCACGGGAAGCCCTACTCTTTTCCCGAAAGACTGTACCGAGTATCACTTGACTGCAATTCATTGTTGGAAGCCGATTTCGAGGAAGCCATCATGGGAGGCATCGAGCAGATGGCTTTGCAAACCGGGTGCAAAATCTTCATCGTTGACAACCTTACTTACTTATGCTGCGCCATGGAGAAAGGCGATGCAGCGGGACGGCTGATGATACAGGCTCAACAACCTCAAAAAGAGATACGGATTGTCCGTCCTTGTTCTGGCACATACACCCAAACGCTCTTTGGACTGTCCCATCACTTCCAACGACCTTGCCGGAAGCAAACGGCTCTACAATTTCTTTGACAGCGTGTTCGCCATCGGGAAGAGTGCGCAGGACGGAGGGCTTCGCTATGTGAAGCAGCTCAAAGTTCGGTATGGGACATTCTCCCACGATGCGGACAATGTAATCATCTACGAGATTGAGAAGGTGGACGCTTTCCTGCAATTCGTGTTCAGGGGTTATTCAACGGAAAAGGAACACCTGAAGAAACTGGGTGACAACGAATCCAGCCAGAGGGATTGCCAAATCCTGCAACTGTCCCAATCCGGCAAGTCCGTCAGGGAGATAGCCTCACAGGTGAACTGCGGCAAGTCCACCGTCAGCCGGATAATCCAGCGCAGCAAGGAGGACAGGAATGCAGTCGTCCCAAGTGTCCCGCTGTCCCAACAGACTGGAAGTGGGACAATGGGACAGCATGGGACAAGTGGGACAGTAAGAGAAGCAAAGCAGGCAAAGCTGTTTGTGGGACATGGGAAAGAGGAGGATAAGGCATGAAAAAGCAGCCGGCACATAGCTGTATAAAGGATAACCACCTCATTTACGGTACAAGGGATGATACAGGCAGAAGCCTGATGTCCCAAAGGTGTCCCAAGTGTCCCACTGTCCCAAAGGCTTTATAGGGACGGGACAATGGGACAGCGGGACAACAGTCGAAAAACTCAAAAACAAAGACAAGCCATGAGTAACTATTCGTTACAGAAATATAAAGGGACGGCAACACGCCATACCTGCCCCAACTGCGGGGACAAGCGGTCTTTCACATGCTATGTGGATGAAAGCGGTATGCCCCTGCATCCGTCTGTCGGCAGGTGCAACCATGAGAGCAGTTGCGGGTATCATTATACTCCCAAGGAGTATTTCCACGACCACCCCGAATGCCGTACTGCCAATGGTTTCTCTTTTGGCAGGCAGAGGTCGGAGCGGAAGCCTGTGCAGATACCACCACAAGCAACCATAGGCTACATACCGCCAAAGTATGTGGAGAGGTCGCAAAGCGTGCATAGCAATTTCTTCCGCTTCATTTCATCGCTCCTTGATTCCTATTACGGCAGCAAGGCAAAGGAAAAGTGTTGAAGAAGGTTGCTGGAAGAGTACCGTCTGGGGGCGACCCGTGACGGGGCTGTCATCTTCTGGCAGATAGACCGCGCAAACAGAGTACGCACGGGCAAGGTGATGCAGTACAATCCCGATGACGGACACCGTGTCAAAAACGGACAGACATCGACAGTGGACTGGATACACAGCCTGCTTAAAAGGCGGCACGAGCTGGCAGAGGAATGGCAACTGTCCCAATGCCTGTTCGGGGAACACCTGCTGAACACTTATCCCGATAAGGTCGTGGTCTTGGTGGAATCCGAAAAAAGTGCCGTTATCGGCTCTGCTATCTTCCCCGGCTATGTATGGCTGGCGACAGGCGGTAAGAGCCAGTTGGGAGAGGAAAAGCTCCGTGTGCTGACCGGGCGCACCGTGCTCCTCTTTCCCGATGCGGACGGATATGCGGAATGGAAACAGCGTGCCGGGAGTATGACCTATTGCAAGGCGGTCGTATCCGACATCATTGAGAAGAATGCCACCCCGGAGCAGAAAGCGGCACACATAGACATTGCCGACTGGATTGTCTTCCAGATACGGGAAAGCAAAATAAATTGTACAGCCGACCACTTGGTGGAAGCAGAAAGAATCCTCCGGCGGATGATAGAGAAGAATCCCGTCCTGCAAAAGCTGATAGACGACTTCGACCTTGTACTGGTCGGTGCATCCCCAATCGGCAACGGTGATGAAAACCCTCCATAACGGAGAAGAGCGGAAGCCGTAGGCTGTGGGTAACGGACAATGGCTTGCCATTGATATAGCCCACTATAACTACACGCTTCGCTTTCGTAGTTGTGGGCTCTCCCGGGGGATTAGGGCTTTGCCCTAATCCCACTCAGGGCGTTTCACCCCTGAGAACCCCGAGCAAAGAGTGACCTTCTCTTTGCAATCTCCGCTTATGGGTACAGCCCCCAAGAACCCCATAGCGGTTATGAGCGAACAGCGGCAAACAACTTTAGTCAATAACCAAATCAACATAAAAAAAAGTGGCAAACCAAATCAAGCATACATATCAAGCCCTGCAACGTCAAATCAAGCGGGGCTCATAACCGGAGAACAGCCGAGTATATGCGTAATATCGGCAAGTCCAAAAATCTACATCGTTCCTGAACTGACTGCCAGTAACGAGCAGTGGATAAATCCCGGCTTCGGCGACCCTGACCTACAAGTACACTATGACAATATCAAACGGATGGTCAAGGGGAAAAAGACAGGTCGTGCCATGCAGGAAAAAGGAACGTGATCGCAAAAGGCAAGAACGGTAAAACCATCAAGGTGGCAGGGTGCTCGCCAATCCGTGAGGGCGTGTTGCTCATCCGACCGGACACGACACTGGCAGACGTGCAAAAATTCGGCGAGGAATGTCAAAGACGCTGGGGCATCACACCGCTCCAAATCTTCCTGCACAAGGACGAGGGACATTGGCTAAGCGGACAACCCGAAGCCGGGGACAAGGAGAGTTTCAAGGTTGGCGAAAAGATGGTTCAAACCGAACTTTATCATGCGCATATCGTTTTCGACTGGATGAACCACAATACAGGAAAGAGCCAAAAACTCAATGACGAGGATATGACCGAAATGCAGAGCTTGGCATCCGACATTCTCCTGATGGAGCGTGGGCAGTCAAAGGCTGTTACAGGAAAGGAGCATCTGGAGCGTAACGATTTCATCATTGAAAAACAGAAAAAGGAAATGAAGCGTCTTGATACCACAAGGCAGTACCGGGAACATCAGTTGGAAATGGCCAACCAAAAAGATGCAGGAGGCGGAAAGTGTCACCAACTCCCTTATTGAAAAGATGCAACAAAAGAGCGACAGAGTAAAAGACCTCGACAAGGCTATCAGCGAGAAACGCTCCAAACTGAACAGGGGAAAAAGGAAGCGAACTTCTGAACGCCGCTGTCGGCTGGGCGACCGGAAAGTCAAAAGCCCTGAAAAATGAAATTGAGGATTTGCGCAGCGAGATTTCCACGCACGAGGAAACCATTGAACGGTTGCAAGATAAAATTCAGACCATGCAGGACGACCATCACCGTGGTTGGTGAACTTGAAGAGCAAACACCAGTCCGAACTGAGCCGCAAGGAAACGGAACATGCACAGGAAACCACAAGGCTTAAAAACCGGATTGCATGGCAAAGCCATATCATCGGCTGTTTGAGTTTTCTGCTGCTCAAAACAAGCGATATTTTCCGCAAGGCAGTAAACTGTATTATTCGTTTTGCGAAAGATTATTATAAGCCACGTTTTGATACAGAACAAGTGTCAGACATCAAGCGTGCCCTTGACCTGTTCGGAAATGACAGGCAATCACACTGGGCGGCAGGGGATTTCCTGTATTTCACAGCCAAGCAAAAAGGGGAACTTGATAGCCGGGAGCAAATCAAAGCCAGACGGGAAATTGACAATGTGGTGGAGGGAAATTACGACCAACAGCAAAAGAAAGGATTTTCGATGAGAAGATAACGTAAACAATATCAAAATAAGGAATAGGATTCTTGAAAAACAATATTCTATTCCTTATTTCCGGTAAACTACATAGTTGATTATTAGAATTTATAAAGTTCTCTTATCGCACGTACCTATGTCCTTTTTATCGTCTTATTTGTCATTAGTTAATACAGATATTTGTAACGATACATTTTTAAAGTCATCAAAAACAATCGTTTGGAAACCTAATTGTTTTGCTGTTTCAATATTGGCGGAATTATCATCAATGAACAACGTGTTTTCGGCAGTCAGATTATACCGTTCAAGCAGGATTCTGTATATTTTCGGGTCGGGTTTAATGACCTTTTCTTCACCGGACACGACAATGCCATCGAACAGTTGAAAAAAATTATATTTAGAGTAAACCAATGGGATTGTTTCAGCCGACCAATTTGTCAAGCCATAGATACCATACCCTTCTCCTTTTAGTCGTTTCAATAAATCCACGCTCCGAGTGAACTCGCCTTTCAACATACACTCCCATTTATCTTTGAACATCCGTATGGGTTCCGTATATTGTGGGTATTGTTTCTGCAACAACCTGACACCCTCTTCAAATGAACGTCCCTTATCTTGCTCGGCATTCCATTCTTCAGTACATATATGGGAAAGGAAATATTCCATCTCTTTTTCGTCCTTAAAATAAGTACGGTAGAAATATTTCGGGTTCCAATCCAGTAAGACGCCTCCGAAATCGAATACAATGTTTTTAACCATTTCTTTAATTTATGCCGTTATTTCTACATAATTGCCTTCAGGATCAGCAATGGCGCTTTCATAATAGCCATCGCCTGTTATTCTTGGCTCACTCAATATTGTGTAACCGTCTGCCCTTAGCCGTTCAGTAAGCTCATTCACCGTTTCCCGACTTTCTACACTAATGGCAAAATGAGCCAAACCTTTCAGATTACCCCTGCTTGCCGGATTTTCCATATCGGGAATATTCATGAGTTCAATACGGGTTTTATCCTCTCCAAAAGACAAAAAATAGGATGTGAATTTTTTTGCCGGATTTGTGTATTTATCCCCACATGTCAAGTTGAAATATTTAAGGTAAAAGTCACGGAGCAGTTCAATATCGTCCGCCCAGATTGCGATGTGTTCTATTCTCATATTATTTTTTTTTATTTGTTATTTTCCGTACTGTTTTTCTTTAGCCATTCCATCCTGCGTAAATCCGGTAGATGCTTGATGGAGAAATTCTCAAACTTAGCTTTGAACCCGTTACCGTCCGGACAAGCTCCCATAATCCCTACCATAACCGGATGATTGTCTTGCAACCAAGCGTTGCGCATCATCGTGTATTCCTTATCATCGAAAGAGTAGAAAACTTCCACGGCATCCAATCGGCGCACCGCTTTTTATCCAGACAAAAAGCACGGGCTTTTCCAACGGGATAATGCTCCAGTCGCTCGTGCGGTGGGTCACGACAGTGCTAAGATTATATTTTCCATCCACGAACTCGATACCCGCTTTTATATAATTTTCATGGTCAATGCGCAACATCAATCCCGACTGGTCAAAACGTGTCTTGTAATCACCGGATATTTTTACTTTCACCTCAAATTCTCCGCCATGCAGAGTGTACAGAAACGGGGCATCATCCACGGTAAACCCATAGTGGGAGATACGCCAGTAATCGGTTTGAGGGGTGACATTCATCGAAAGCGAATTGTCTTCGATTTTCCATTGTTCCGGTTCATTGAACCACTGCATCTTTTCCAATGATTGCGCCAAGCAACTAAATGAGGCGGCAACCATCATTCCACTTAGTATAATTTTTTTATTTCCATATACTTTTTTCATGGATAACCATTACTTTTTTTTTACCTTTGCAAAGGTAAGGCGTTGTTATATACTATACAATGATTATAAATAACCATTTTTATCGCCGATAAATGAATGCTATAGATATCTTGAAGAAAGAAATTCTCTAAACAGGATTTTGAAAAAGGGCAACCCTATGCAGAAATGCTGGACAGATATAAGGACATAGCTTGCAACTATGCACGGATGGAAAACGCCATTGCCGTTTTAAGTGATTTGCGCACCAATACAAGTTACATCTACTACGGCGGTTTTCACAAACACTGGGAATAGACAAAAGCGGAAAAGAGAATAAAGTATCTTCCATTTGGGAAGAAGAAGTTTTCAAACTAATTCACCCTGATGATTTGGCAGGCAAACACTTGCAAGAGCTATCTTTTTCCCATTTTATCAAGCGTCAACATAAAAGGAAACGTGCTGATTATTATTTAGCAAGCAAACTACGTATGAAAAATGGAATGAACAGTTATATACCTGTGTTACACCGAATATTTTATATCACCGTTCCACCTAATTGCACTTTTTATGGCTGGCTTTATGTCTTTATAGTCCCTTATTATTCGATATACCCGCCAAATGTTTGATAATAAATTCCATCAATGGGCAAATGATAGAATTAGACAAACAGAATGACACAAAAATACTGTCCGTCAGGGAAAAACAGGTGTTAAGTCTCTTATAGACAGAGGTTTGACAAGTAAAGAAAATAGCTGGAACACTTTCTATCAGTACAAACACAGTCAGTCGGCACAGGCAAGAGATTTTAGGTAAGCTCCAAGTGAAAAACTCCATTGAAGCCTGTCGGGTAGCAAAAAGATTCAAAATTAATTTGAGCATCAGACAAAATACAAAACTTTTACTGTGGCTTAGGCAATGAATCAAAATTGAAGTGGGATATAGGAAACAAATTGTACCGAAAAAAGAAGAAGCTACGCATATTGGCACTCTAAGTGAGTTAAGAATCAATAAAATCGTTAAATCTTTTAGTCTTTGGAATGTGCTATTAAAGGTTACGACCATATTTCTGACTTATTACTTGCAAAATATTGAATAATAACTGGTTGTAAATACAGCGGTTGAAATACTTGACAAACGACTTTTTATTTTGTATCTTTGAAAAAATAAAAGTGATAAACAGTATGAGAAATATAAGAACAATAGATACATAAATAACATTCCGACTGATATATTTTTAGTATCAGGATAGATATGATATAGGGTAATAGTCTAACGATTATTGCCCTATTTTGTTTATATTTTTACTTTAAACATTTAATCCATTTCCGAAAAACGGGAAAAATAGTTTTTAATAAATTCGGATACCGTTTATAATAAACTATCCAAAAGTTTATTATAAACAGAAATCAAGTTTATTAATAGTGGAATAGCTGGTTGTAAAAATAGGAAAAACTGTATTATAGAGTAGAGGAGCATCGATAAGCGCATTCGTTTACAAAGTAATATAAGATAACATTTTCCATTTCTTCCAAATATGCAGAGAATTCAAACCATCAACACAAGGAGATAGTATCCCGTCAAAAATGAACGATAAGAAGAAACACCTATGGTGATGTTTCCATCGCATCGCTGCGCACGAGGATTTTTACTACAATAACGAGCGACGAACAATATTTCTTAAATGAAAAAGCCTGCCCTATCGGGGCAAATATCTCCTTTCTTCTCTTTTATTAGAAAAATAAACTTTATTTTTGTATGTCTAAAAAAGAAATAATGAGATTATGAAATACTTAGATCCAAAGGCGGACTTGACTTTTAAACGTGTATTTGGTGAGCATCCCGATTTAGTGATGAGCTTGCTTAACGCCTTGCTTCCCATTTCTGTCGGTCAGGAGATTACTGATATTGAATATCTTCCTGCCGAAATTGTGCCGGATAATCCATTGCGTAAAAACAGCATTGTGGACGTGCGTTGCAAGGATAAGTTCGGAAGGCAGTAGTTTATTGCTGAGATGCAGATGATCTGGTCTCTGGAATTCAAGCAGCGTGTATTGCTCAATGCTTCCAAAAGCATACGTACGCCAAATCAATTCGGGCGAGTAATATGAACTGCTTCAACCTGTGTATTCGCTCAATCTAGTGAACGAAATGTTTGAATCTGAATTACCGGTTTTCTATCACTATTATCGTCTGGTTCATGAAGAGAATACCACGATAGAGTGATTGATGGCCTGCATTTGATATTCGTAGAACTACCCAAGTTCAGCCCGCATACATATAGTGAAAAAGAAGATGCAAGTGTTGTGGTTACGCTATCTGACCGAAATCAACGAAAACACTCGCGAAGTGCCCGAAGATTTGATAGATAATCCGGAAGTGAAAAAAGCTATTAATGCATTGGAGGAATCAGCTTTTACCGATGCGCAACTGCTGGGATATGAAAATTTTTGGGACATTATCAGCGTGGAAAAGACGTTGTATAACAGTGCGGAACGCAGAGGATTGAAAAAAGTATCGAGCAAGAGAAGTTTGAAGTTGCCCGAAAAATGAAGTCGGACGGATTAGCGGTTGATTTCATATCCAAATACACAGGACTGTCTCTTGATGAAATCAAAGAGTTATAGGCTGCAAAAGCAATGTTGCAAACTATTATAGCATTTCATTCGTCTCCGTACGGTAATGAGTGAAATTATAAATATATTCCTTTCCTACTGAATAATTTTTTCTGTTGGAGGTTTTCTTTTGTTAAATTAAATATAGCTTCCTTTCGCTTGAAAACTAAACTAAAAAGAGGCTGTCTCAAAATAGAATTGCTAAAGCAAAAATCTTATAGATTGAAACTTAAAAGTAAAAAATCTCCTGGTTTTAGCCATATCATTAAGATAGATGAAAGCTAAAACAGGAGATTTTTATATCGTAACTTATAGATTATAAGTAAGTCTATCCAATTTTTCTATTTTGAGACAGCCTCTTTTTGTATACTCTCTTAAAATAATATTTCGGTTTTACATAGGAGATTCCCTGTGTACTTATCTTTAGAATGCATATCCAAATCCTATATTCAAATAAATAGGATACATAGCAAACGAAATTGTAGTAAAGTCTTTCTTGAAAATATCGTTTAGTCCCCATGTTAGGTCAGCGTACACATTTAGGTGTTTATAGGCTTTCCACTCTCCGCCTAGCTGTAATCCCCATTGAAATTTGCGTAGACTGCTAGAGAAATCATAAGTTGCTATATTATCACCCTCGAAATTAACGCGGCTACCAGTAGCATCCGGGGGAGCGGAGATGGCCCTCGTAAACATGTCCAGAGAAATCACCATCCATCATATATGATAGATAAGGCCCCGCAACCAATTTCCAGCGATCACTGATTTTGTAGTTGGCTAATATGGGTATTGTCAAAAGAGACATTTTGACTTTAGTCTTGACTCCTCCTGTCCAAAGTCCTTCTACTTTTCCGCCTATGTCGTTGAATATTTCCATACCATAGTTTTTCACTAGAGCCTCGGTAGTCATGTTTTTGTTAGCAAGACGTACTCCTAAACTAACTCCCCATTTCTTTTGGACATCTATCCATTTTGTTACATTACCTTCCAGAGTAATAGCAAGTCCGGGAGAATAGCTTTCGATGCTTCTGATTTCTTCGGGAAGGGGAAGAGGAGATGTCCCACCGATATTTACACCTGCTTTGAATTGATAGTCTAGTCCATGAAGAGAAGACCATAGTAGTCCTTTGTGTTCGGACGATTGTGCATTGATTTGGCTGATACTGCAAAAAGGATAACAATACTAGCCAATATATATTTATTCATATATAAATTACTTTTTAAGTTATTATTCGTTGTCTTCTTTACACTGAATAGTTACCTCGTCTATCCACAAAGTACTTCCTACTGAACCTTTAAATTCTGCTCCATTTATGCTGGAAGAGAATACAACAGCGAGTTTGTATTTACCTTCCTTGAGAGCCTGATTCATCTATTGCTTTTTTATATTCAAAAGGTAATTCAAACTGTTTCCACTCACTCGTCTTTTCTATTGACGGGATTCTTGCAAGAGCTATAATCTTATTGGAATTTAGGGAATTATATCCATCAAGGAAATCTTCCACATCGTCAGCTTCGTATAAGACGGCATATATATCACCTTTTATCCTTTCCTTCCATTGAAGGATCTATTATAGGCTTTCGGTTTTCATCAGTGCCCGAAATATAAACAGTGCCAGGTTGAAATTTATAATATCCTTTTAGTGTTTTTGGATGTTTGAAAAATGGGAATCCGAATTTTGTAGCAGCTTTGGCATCTCTTAATGCATCTTTTACTATGAATGTACCGATGAAAAGGTTACCTGCTGCAATTGGCATCTTAACTTTTTTCGCCAAAATCTCCTGTACTCTTTGTCTCTAGTCGAATACCTTTACCTATATAACCTTCAGTTTGTAAAGTTGGGTAATCAAAGGGGACTTTGCCATACCGGTAAGTTTGAAGCCCGGATTTCCACTCGCCCATTGGAGCGTTTCTCCTTGTTGCTGATTAAATTCATAAAGTTCATGGTAATCGGAACTTCCATCTACTAAGTTTTCGAAATGGAAATTTGTAGGAAGTTCAGATTTGATTACAGTAATGGTATAGACAGCTTCAGTTGTTTCACTTTCAGATGTAACTCTGAACTTACGTTGATACTGTTCCAATGTTTTGTTCTGGAGTAATGGGGATCTGTGAAGTAGAAAAGTCATATTTGGGAGGAGCATCATTTGCTATTGCATTAACAGGTTCTATACTAGCTCCGTCTGGTAATGTGAATTTAATTTCTAATGCAGATAAGTCTGTAGACTTAGATACATAAATAGAAGCTGTTTTACTACTAGGATTAATAGTGGATAATTGGATGTTAGTACCGCTGCATCCGTCTATAGTTGTTTCGACATTCAAAAGCTTTCATCTTGGATGCAGGAAACCATTGTCAGACATAAGACTATTCCGGCTGATACATTTCTTAGTTTCATCTGTTTATTCAGAATTAATGGATTATTCGTATGCAAAGGTAGATAAAAGAGTTGAATATCAATTGACATTGAATGTTAAAAAGAAAAAATGGGGTTGTGAGAATGATATGGCAACTTCCGTTCTGTATGCTGGATTTGTTTTATAACATGTATGTCGCTGTTTGATGAACAATTCGAAATTTTTCATGGAGTCTCTGTTTTATATCGGGAAAATCCTGTCATTTCCCATATAACCGTTCAGTTCGTAACCTTTTGCGGAACCATACTTTGAGACTGTAAAAAAAACTCCCACTTTTCCCTTAGGAAAGCGGGAGTTTTTAATAAACTATAGCTTACTTATATATCTTATGGGCTGATTATACGATACCTTGTGCCATCATAGCTTTCGCCACCTTCATAAATCCGGCTACGTTAGCACCTTTCACATAGTTTACATATCCGTCGGCTTCAGTACCATACTGAACGCAAAAGCTTCGTGGATATTCTTCATAATGCTTTTCAGTTTCTCGTCAACTTCTTCTGCACTCCAACTCAGTTTGATAGAGTTCTGAGTCATTTCAAGACCTGATACAGATACACCACCAGCATTAGCCGCTTTACCCGGAGCATAAAGAATCTTAGCATCCTGAAATACTTTGATTGCTTCCGGAGTAGAAGGCATGTTAGCACCTTCGGAAACTGCAATTACACCGTTGGCAACCAATGTCTTGGCATCGTCGCCGTTAAGTTCGTTCTGAGTGGCAGAAGGCAGGGCGATATCTGCTTTTTCGCCCCAAGGACGAGCTCCTTCTACATATTTGCAACCATATTTCTCTGCATATTCGCGGATACGACCACGGTAGAGGTTTTTCAGTTCCATGATATAATCCAGCTTTTCACGGTCGATACCATCCGGATCATAGATGTAACCGTCGGAGTCGGACATGGTCAGAACTTTGCCACCCATTTCCAGCACTTTTTCCGCTGTGTATTGAGCAACGTTACCGGAACCGGAAATCAGGCAAGTCTTGCCTTTCAAGTCAGTACCCTTAGTTTTCAGCATTTCCATTAAGAAATAGATGTTACCGTAACCGGTAGCTTCCGGGCGAATCAATGAACCACCAAATTCGCGTCCTTTACCGGTAAATGTTCCGGTGAATTCATGAGTCAGTTTCTTGTACATACCAAACATGAAACCTACTTCACGACCACCAACACCGATGTCACCGGCAGGAACGTCAGTCTCAGGACCCACGTGACGCCATAATTCAAGCATGAAAGCCTGTACGAAACGCATTACTTCCATATTTGACTTACCGCGCGGAGAGAAGTCGGAACCACCTTTACCGCCACCCATAGGCAGGGGTAGTCAGTGAGTTTTTGAATGTTTGTTCAAAGGCAAGGAACTTCAAGATAGAAAGGTTTACAGATGCATGGAAACGGATACCGCCTTTGTACGGGCCAATCGCGTTGTTATGCTGAACACGGTAGCCCATGTTGGTCTGAATATTACCTTTGTCGTCCATCCAAGTTACACGGAACTGAAATACTCTATCAGGGAATACACAGGCGTTCGATTAAGTTTACTTTATCAAATTCCGGGTGTTTGTTGTATTCTTCTTCAATAGTAGAAAGTACTTCCTCTACTGCTTGATGATACTCTGGTTCATTGGGGAACCTTCTTTTCAGATCGTCTAATACCTTTGCTGCATTCATAATCTTTTTTTCTTTTATTGGTTGATTAAATTTCGATTATCTATTTCTTTTATGCGGTTGCAAAAGTAAAGATAAAAATTGAACTAGCAAACATTTTATAAAGAAAAATGCGATAAAACATCAAATTTGATATTTTATCGCATTAAAAGCAGAAAAAAAGATATTTATTTATTCTTTTTGATCGACTTATAGACGGGAATAAAGACTAATGCTGCCGAAATGACAAGCATTACTACTGTCATTCCGTCAATTCGTTCGGCTTTTGTCAGAACCAAATAGCAAAGAGCCAGCCAAAGTAGACTGATACAAACTATTTGTGATTTTGATAACGGCCTTCTCATTTGCTTTCCTTTTTCTTCTTGTCTACGATAGCATCAATCACGGCTACGGCGGTGATATTGACGATGTCGCGAACAGAGCTTTCGAAGTCGGTGAAATGGATAGGCTTGTTCAATCCCATTTGGATAGGCCCGATAAATTCTGTGTCAGGGTCCATTGCTTGCAGCAATTTGTATCCGGCATTTGCAGAGCTCAGGTTCGGGAAAATCAGTGTGTTCACATCTTTACCTTTCAGGCGGGTGAACGGATACTTGGCGTCGCGGAACTCACGGTTCATGGCAAAGTTGACCTGCATTTCACCGTCGATAGCCAGTTCGGGATATTCTTCCTGCATATATGACACCGCTTCGTGCACTTTGACAGGGCTACCTGCGGTGTCGGCGCCGAAGTTGGAGTACGACAGCATCGAGATGACCGGTGTATGGTTGAAGAAGCGGACTGTTTTGTCAGACAGTTTGGCGATATCAATCAATGTGCTTGTATCCGGGTGGCGGTTAATCAATGTATCTGCCAGGAAGTAAGTGCCTTTCTTGGAGTTCAGGATGTGCATTGTTCCGAAGTGGTTGAATTCGGGCTGGATGCCGATTACTTCTTTGGCCACTTTGATGGTATTGCTGTATCTTGTATAAAGTCCGGTGATAAATGCGTCTGCGTCTCCGGTTTCTACCATCATCATACCGAAGTAGTTGCGTTCGAACATCTTGTCGTTGGCTTCTTCGTAAGTAAAGCCTTCGCGTGCACGTTTTTCCGCAAGGATACGTGAGTAGCGTTCGCGGCGTTCCGATTCGTCCGGATGACGGAGGTTGACGATTTCGATGCCTTCCAGACTCAGGTCGAGTTCTTCGGCAAGTTTACCGATTGCTTCGTCGTTTCCTAATAAGATAGGATGGCAGATACCTTCGGCTTTCGCTTCAACGGCGGCTTTCAGCATATTCGGGTGAATGCCTTCGGCAAATACTACACGTTGCGGGTTGCGGCGGGCGGTGTCATACAGCTGGCGGGTCAGTTTGGATTCATATCCCATAAGTTCGCGCAAGTGTACGCAGTAAGCGTCCCAGTCTTTGATTTCGGTGCGTGCCACTCCGCTTTCCATGGCTGCTCTCGCTACGGCACAGGAAACTTCGGTGATGAGGCGTGGGTCTACCGGTTTCGGGATGAAGTATTCCGGACCGAAAGAAAGATTGTTCACGTGGTATGCTGCATTCACGACGTCGGGTACAGGCTGTTTGGCCAGGTTGGCGATGGCGTGTACGGCGGCGATTTTCATTTCTTCGTTGATCGCCTTGGCATGCGTATCCAGAGCACCACGGAAGATGTATGGGAATCCGATCACGTTGTTAATCTGGTTCGGATAGTCGGAACGTCCGGTGGCCATCAATACGTCGGGGCGTGCTGCCATAGCGTCTTCGTAAGAGATTTCCGGTGTCGGGTTTGCCAGTGCAAATACGATAGGCATCGGAGCCATGCTGCGCACCATATCCTGACTCAGCACATTTCCTTTTGACAGTCCGAGGAATACATCTGCACCTTTGATTGCTTCTTCCAATGTATGGATATCTGTGCGGTCGGTTGCAAAATATCTTTTCTGTTCATTCAGATCGGTACGTGTCTTGCTGATAACGCCTTTGCTGTCCAGCATGACGATGTTTTCGAGACGTGCCCCCAGCGATACATATAATTTAGTACAAGATACGGCAGATGCTCCGGCACCGTTCACGACGATTTTTACATCTTCGATTTTCTTTCCGGCCACTTGCAGGGCATTCACCAGTCCGGCACTGGAGATGATGGCGGTGCCGTGCTGGTCGTCGTGCATCACGGGGATGTCCAATTCCTCTTTCAGGCGGCGTTCTATTTCGAAACATTCGGGTGCTTTGATGTCTTCCAGGTTGATGCCGCCGAAAGTAGGAGCGATTGCTTTCACTGCTGCAATGAATTTTTCCGGATCTTTCTCATTCACTTCGATGTCGAATACGTCGATACCTGCATAGATTTTGAACAGCAGTCCTTTGCCTTCCATTACGGGTTTGCCGCTCAATGCGCCTATGTCACCCAGTCCGAGCACAGGCTGTAATTGGAGATAACGGCAACAAGATTGCCTTTTGCTGTATATTTATACGCATCTTGCGGATTCTTCTCTATTTCAAGACAAGGCTCTGCCACACCGGGAGAGTATGCAAGTGATAAGTCGGTTTGTGTACTGTAAGGCTTGGTAGGAACTACCTCGATCTTACCGGGTTTGCCCTGTGAGTGATAGAGCAAAGCGGCTTCTTTGGTTATTTTAGCCATGGTATCTGTATTTTTATTAATAAGTTATCATTTGGCTGCAAATGTAGGAATAAAAGTTTGAATCTGTCGTCTTTCGGAGATAATTTCTATTAATTTTATAGCAAAATGACTAAAATAATGAGTCGATATGTAATTTGACTGTAATTGTGTCCTGTTTCTGAAAGAAGCACGGTTGATACTTAAACAGCCGTGCTTCTAATTCTATTACTTATTCTTTTTTTTCGGATGGTGTATGTGTGGTGCGCCAGAATGTATTTTTTACTTCACGCGCCACTTCTTTCCAGCTTTGGCATGCTTTTCAACGAACGGCGCACCGGGAAATCATAAAGTAGCAACAGCAGAAACAGGAAGATGCAGGCATAAGCCACCCATCCATAAATCTGCTTGATACTGACTTCCATCATCTGACTGATAAATTCTTCCATGTAATGACCGAGATTGAACGGATTGCTGCTGAACGACACGTGATCGATTGCCGATCCGTAACGTGCCAGATTATCCGGGACGTAGTAAGCCAGTCCTTGTGCATAGATCGCGCAACCCAATACACCGCCGACTACCATGTGAAGCATATTGAATACACTTAACGATTGGAAAAAATGTTGGAAAGTCATGATTTCTTCCAGGCAGACCATAAAGGTGGCGCTTAATACCGCATAGGCGAATCCCCGGCATATTGTCGGAAGATAAAGCTGTGAGATGTGAATATCAGTAGAGATTGTCAGATAGAACCCTATCAGATAACCGATAAGCCCTAAGAAACCGACAATGATAAGACGTACATAATTATAGTGTTTGATATGCATCCACCAATAAGAGAATACGCAGCCGATTACTATACCGATAATAGCAAACCACGCCAATTGCACGCTTATCAGCTCCTCATACTTCATCACTTCCTCATAAAAAACTTCTTCCAATACATGCTCGGTTGCCAGAAATGCTTCCACTAGTGTGATTAGTCCCAATAAAGGTAAGAGGTAGCGGTAACTCCACATTTTAGGCTCTAAGAACGGGTGACGGATAGTCAGCATGCGCCAGATGCAAAAAAACAGGGTTATCAGGATAGCTACCGACAACTGACGGATAACCGGACTGTTCCACCAGTCATACCAGTCACCGTAGTTGAAGAGGAAAGCTATCTCGGCCAGCAATGCCGCCCATAACGCTGCCCCCAGCCAGTCAATGCCGAACAACGGAAACTTGCGCATAAACCGGAAATGCTTTACGCAAATGGTCTGTATCAACAGGACTATTATCATCAATCCTGCAATGAAAAGATTCATATATGTCCAGTGATAATGATACATCAGATAAGTCGTGATCAGGGTCGGACAACTGGATGCTTCCCAAGACGACGATGTGAAGCCAGGGAAAGAAAAACGGTAAAAAATCCCGTTTGGGCGTCATCCATAACTGAATGTTGGACATACATTCGAAAGTTCCCTGAATCTTGCACATTCCTTCGATGAAGCATATCAGCCACAATAGCGGAAGGAAAGTAATATGCGGAGCAATCAGGTTACAGACCAATACCCCCAATGCAGCCGATGTGAGCAACGTCTTATTTGTAAAACGGAACTTCATACGGAACAACAGAGGGAAGTAGATTGCCATTCCTGCCAGATTGGCGTACATACACATCAGGATATCCTCGCGCATCAATGCCATTCCCCCGATCATCTGGTTCAATGCTCCCAAATAGACCCCGCCCGAAAGTTGGAAAGTAATGGCAATGAACAGATAAATCCACGGTTGTATCTTCCGCGGTACGAAGCTACGGAACATGGGCATCACGAAAGGGCCATTTAAAACAGGTGCTCCCATACGTTAATATTTCACCTCACATTCTACATTGAAACCGGCACGCAAGCGTTTTAAATCTTCCGGCTTGTTTCCTTTCAGGCTGATGCGGACGGGGATTCGTTGTTCTACCTTTACAAAGTTCCCGGTTGCATTGTCCTGCGGAATCATTGAGAAAGCCGCTCCCGTAGCATCGGAAATGGATTCGACGATACCTTTGAAAGTGACGCCCGGCACTGCATCTGCTGTCATTTCCACATCTGCGCCTTCTCTGATATTGGAAAGCTGGGTTTCACGATAATTGGCGATTACCCACAAATCGCTGCTGTCTACAATATCCACCATGGTCTGTCCCGGTTGAACCAATTGACCCTCCAGAATCTCTTTCTTTCCTGTGGTACCGTCACACGGGGCGATGATAATCGTATAGGAAAGATTCAGACGGGCAAGCTCTAAAGCTGCTTCTGCCAGGCGGACACCTGCTTCGTTCTGTCCTAGGCGATGTGTCTGTTCGCTTTTCACTAAAGACGTAGATTGTTTGGCACGCGATACCTGTTCGTAACGGGCTTTGGCTGTTTCATAAGCTGTGTGCACATTATCATATTGTTGCTTCGTCACAGCATCTTCCTGCAATAACTTTTCAAAACGGTTCAGTTCACGTTGGGCATTTTCCATTTGTACACGTACTTCTTCAATACTTGCGTCACTTACGCTCAGGTTGTTTTTTGGGTAGTGGCAATGCCTATGGTCGTTGCCTGCCGTCCCGCAGTGGCATTGGCCAAATCCGCTTCCGCCTGTGCTACACCGAAGACGGAATTCCGCATCTTCAATAATAACGAGCGTATCACCTTTTTTCGTACCTGCTGATATTCTTCAAAGCATATCTTCTTGATAAATCCCGGTACACGGGTGTTGATCGGGGTGATGTGTTGTTTCACCTGTGCATTGTCGGTATATTCGATGTTTCCCAAATGAATGAACCGGGAACAAACATAAGTGGCACCACCAATGAGAAAACCAAAAGAATCAGAATGTTGTATATAATCTTTTGAGTCTTTCTAGCTATCATAATCTGTTCTATTTAAAAGGGTATGAATAATTGATTTTCAATTAAAGGGTATGTGTGATATATTTCATTTTATAGAAACTGTAAACCACGTTGATACGTGCGTTGACCAGACCGAGGTCTGCACTTAATTTCATGTTGCTGGCATCGAGCATGTCGGTAAGTAATGCAAGGTCATTCTTATAGCGATTACTGGTTACGTCGTAATTCTGATTGGCAAGCTCCACGCTTTTCTCTTGTGTGCGAAGGTCGGTAAATGAGGTCAGGAAATTGACATAATTGGCTTGGACGCCGTTCTCTATCTGTTCTTGCGCTAGTGAATATTCTTCCTGTGCCTTACGCATATTCAGTTTTGCCTGGCGTACTTTCTTGTTGTTCTTGAACAGTGATGAAAGATTGTATTTGATTCCTACCCCCCACATACCAATAATTGAAGTTATTATCCAGCACGGGGACTTCAATAGTAATGGGCCCGTCCAGATGCTCACCGGCTACGAGAGCTATTTTCGGAAGAAGTTCCGAGCGTTCCAGTTTGACTTTCTGTTTGCTCATCTTCATTGCCAGTTGTGCTTGCTGCAAACCGACATTGCTCTGCGAAGCCAGTAGTTGCCAGTCGTTTTTCCGCCAGAGCCTTCACTTCTTCGTCCAGTAGGGTGGAGTCGGGGATGATTTCCGTTCCGGCAGGAAGATGCAGCGTAGTCACCAGTTGGTGATTCATTATTTTGCATGCATCTTGTACTTTGGCTAATTGCAGTTTCAATGTCTCTTTTTGTAACTCATAACGGGTGATGTCATTTTTCAGAGCTGTTCCTTGTGTGCGTCGGGCTTCCATATTGCGAATCACCTGTTCTGTCAAATCGAGGTTCTTCTGCAACACTTGTACCTGGTTATTCAACTTATATAAATCCAGGTAGTAGCCGGTCAGAAGAAAACGTATCTCCTGCCGGTTCTTCTGCCAGTCCAGCGCAGCCATTTGCTGACTGAGTTCTGCTAAAGTAATACTGCTGCTGATAGCACCGCCTGCATAAATGACCTGTTGTGCTTCCAGCGCAAAGTTATTACCAAAATGAGGCATTGGAATGTTCTGCCCGTTCTTGAAGTCACGGTCCCACAGATACCCGTCACCCAAATAACTGAAAGAGAGCGATGCGCTGATGTCCGGCAAACGTTGTGACTTGGCAGCTTTCAAAGCCTCATCGGTAACTTCCTTCTCGGTTTTATACGTTTGAATACTCTGACTGTTCTCGTCTGCCAGACGGAACATCTCGTTAATGCCCAAAACTTTCCTGGTAAGTGTTTGGGCAAATGAACCCTGACTGCATAGTACTACGCATAGCGGTACTATGAGCCATCTTTTTTTGCTCATAAAATAAAAAAGAAATTTAGTTGATAATGATAAATATATGTTCCTATATCATGCCGCCTCCAAAGAAGGGAAGCCGGCATTTCGCATCGTGGCGAGTAGTTCTTATAGAAATAATCAAATCTGCACTGCTACACCCCAACCGTGGAAGTCATGCATTTTGTTCTCGTAGCGAATGGAAATTTGATAATACTTTTAGTTTCATCTTGATACTTGCTTTTCTAATTCGGTTTGCAAAATTATGGAAAAAAACAGGTAAGTTGTGACCTTGTATATACGGAAATATAATGTTTTTTAACGATTTCTGTTCGGAGATTCATGTAGGAGACACGGATAAAAGATCTAAGAGATACAGGTGGAATATATTCCCTGTATCATCATTTCGGTAGATCGGAGCAGTACTTATTTCCTGCTTGTCGAAATAACGGTAACACTTATCATAAACAAGTGGCGAACTGCTTCACCGAGATTCAGATTCGAAACAGGAGATAAGGTTTTTCTCAAAGTATTCTCACTATAATGAGAAAAAAAAATTCTCATTATAGTGAGAACTTTTTCTCATAATAATAAGTATTTTTTCTCATAAGGGTGAGAATACTTCCTTGTCAGAGCATACTGGAACGGCATATTTTATTGCAATTTATTGTAAGGATAATAAAAAGAGACTGAACTCAAAACGGAATTGAGCCAGTCTCTTCTTTATGATGTAATACTGTAATAATCAGTTTTTATGCATTCAGCGCCTGTTCGATATCAGCAATAATATCATCCGCATTTTCGATACCTACCGATAGACGAATCAAGTCCGGGCGTACCCCTGCTTCCATAAGCTGTTCGTCCGACAACTGGCGGTGAGTATGGCTCGCCGGGTGAAGCACACAGCTACGTGCATCTGCTACGTGAGTAACGATCGCTATGAATTCCAGTGAATCCATAAACTTGATAGATACGTCACGTCCGCCTTTTAGACCGAAGGAGATAACTCCGCAGGAACCATTCGGCATATATTTCTGTGCTAGGCTATAATATTTATTATCCGGCAAACCGCAGTAGTTTACCCAGGCTACTTTCTCGTTCTTAGACAGATATTCGGCTACTTTCTGCGCGTTGCCGCAATGTTGAGGCATGCGTAAGTGAACGTTTCAAGTCCCAGATTCAGTAAGAATGAATTTTGCGGGCTTTGGATACTGCCGAGGTCGCGCATTAACTGGGCGGTGGCTTTAGTGATATAAGCTCCTTTGCCGAAAGCTTTGGTAAGTCAGGCCGTGATAAGACTCGTCCGGAGTGCACAGGCCCGGGAATTTATCAGCATGAGCGTCCCAGTCGAAGTTTCCGCTGTCTACGATACATCCGCCTACGCTTGTAGCGTGTCCGTCCATATATTTGGTAGTAGAGTGAACCACGATATCTGCTCCCCATTCGAACGGGCGGCAGTTGATCGGGGTCGGGAAAGTATTGTCAACAATCAAGGGAACCCCGTGACTGTGTGCGATGCGGGCAAACTTCTCAATATCCAGTACTTCAAGAGAAGGATTGGAAATCGTTTCACCGAATAATGCTTTCGTATTCGGTTTGAAAGCTGCAGAAATCTCTTCTTCGCCGGCATCCGGATGAACGAAAGTCACATCGATACCTAGCTTCTTCATAGTCACTCCAAACAGGTTGAAAGTTCCTCCGTAGATAGCGGAAGAGCAAACGAAGTGGTCACCTGCCTGGCAAATATTGAAGATAGCGTAGAAGTTGGCAGCCTGTCCGCTGGATGTCAGCATAGCGGCTACACCACCTTCAAGGGCGGCAATTTTAGCGGCCACAGCGTCGTTCGTTGGATTCTGCAGGCGGGTATAGAAAGTAACCGCTGTCTTCCAGGTCGAAAAGACGTGCCATTTGCTCGCTGGTATCGTATTTGAAAGTTGTACTTTGATAGATGGGGAGTACGCGGGGTTCGCCTTTTTAGGAGTCCACCTGCCTGTACACACAGTGTCTCCGGCTTGAATTGTTTTGCCATAATGTTATCGGGTTTTAATGATTTATTTCAAAAAATGTTTTAATGCTGCAAAAGTAGGGAAAATAATTGTATTTTTGCCCTGTTTATGAGTGAAATGATACTCACGTGAAGGAGATAATTGATGTAGTTATGAAAAAATAAACTCTATATTCTTTTATTCTTAGCTTTTCTTTTTCTCGGGCACAACTCTTTGGGCGCAGCAGAGGGCTACTCCGAAGTCGGGAGAAGGCATCTCTTCTTTTCTGTTGAGGCACAACCGCTCTCCGAAGAAGTATTACGACGACTTTATTGAGCTGAATAAGACAGAAACTGGGAAAGAACAATGTGCTTAAAGTGGGCGTGACTTATGTCATTCCGCCGGTAAAAAATCATCCTTCTGCCGAAAAATACAACAGCTAAAGGTACAAACCCAGCAATCTTCCAAAGCTAAAACGACTAAAATAGGAACCACTATTAACGAACCTTTGTTTGGAAAGCAACTGGCTAATGTCAAAGTCACTTCCAACCGCCTTGCAGGTGCTTGCTTCTATGTGGTCAGCGGACATGGAGGTCCTGATCCGGGTGCTATCGGGAAAGTTGGTAAGCACGAACTTCACGAAGACGAATATGCTTACGACATTGCCCTCCGTCTGGCACGTAACCTGATGCAGGAAGGGGCCGAAGTCCGTATCATCATTCAAGATGCTAAAGATGGTATCGTGATGATTCGTACCTGTCAAACAGTAAACGGGAGACTTGCATGGGCGATGCGATCCCGTTGAATCAGGTACAACGTCTTCAGCAACGTTGTAACAAGATAAATGCCCTTTACCGGAAAGACCGTAAGAATTATTCCTACTGCCGGGCAATCTTCATCCATGTGACAGCCGTAGCAAGGGAAAGCAGACTGATGTTTTTTTCTATCATTCAAACAAAAAAGCGGTTAGCAAGCGATTGGCGAATAATATGAAAGACACATTCGAGTCAAAGTATGATAAGCATCAGCCTAATCGGGGTTTCTCCGGCACAGTGAGCGGGCGTAATTTATATGTGCTTTCCCATACTACTCCCGCTTCCGTTTTTGTGGAGCTGGGCAATATCCAAAACTCTTTTGACCAGCGCCGTCTGGTGATAAATTCCAATCGTCAAGCATTGGCAAAATGGCTAATGGAGGGCTTTCTGAAAGATTATAAAGAGAAAAAATAAATATAAAACATCTTTTTCGTGAACAAAACCGAAATAGGAATGTTTTATATATGCAAATCGCCTGATGGCTACTTGTAGGTATGCGAGTATATATGAGCTAGTAAATATGCCTCCCCGGCATAACAGGTAGATTGCATAGTAGTTTTGTCGTGTTTTATTTTGTGTTTGTGTTGTGACGGTGCTGCGATGTGAATCGGGGTACCGTTTTTATGTATGTGACAGAAAGAAATTGTAAATGGCTGCATTAAAAAAAGAATAAGCACGAAACCATAATTTATTCCGGCTTCGTGCTCACTCTTTACTTATATACTGCAATCAGGCAGTACTATTTCCATTCGCTGTGCTGTTCCAACATCGGGTTTGTATCAATCTCACTTTGCGGAATAGGCCATACCAAATCTTGTGCTCCACGTAGATTATTGCGTTCGACTGCTCCGAAGCCATAGAATGACTTGTCTTCCTGCATACGTTTCTGAGCATTCTCAAAATCTTTCCAGCGATAAAGGTCGGCAAAGCGTAAATCTTCGAAGGCCAGTTCCACACGGCGCTCATGGCGTACAATGGCGCGTAGTTCATCTTGTTCCAGATTAGTTCCTTCTACCTCTTCTACAGCAGGCATACCTACGCGGTCGCGGACTTCATTGATATACTTGGTAATTTCCGCTTGGGGAGTAACCGCCTTTTTCAATCATAGCTTCAGAGAGTGACAATAGTACCTCTGCATAGCGGATGACATAGAAATCTAAGCTACCGTCATATTCGTTTGCCGTATTTTCGGGAGTAAACCATTTACGGATACAGCATGTGGAGCTGGCAGGTAAGTTGTTAGTGTACAACTTTCCGTTCCATTCCATTCCCGGAAGCATCAATGTTGCCTTCATACGAGGGTCGCGGTTCTCATAACGTCCCATATCCGGATTCTCTTTTTGTATGAGCTCCTTTGTCAAGGCTACCCTTAAATAAAGGAGACTTGTCAATAGGTAATCCATCCGTGCAATAAAAATCATCGCATAAATTCATTGATCCTTCGATGGCATTCATCGGAGCAGACCAGCAAACTCCAAAGCAATTACCTTCACCCAGTCCCGGGCCTTTGTAGTGAACACTCAGTAATACTTCACCAGCTGTTTCATTGGCTTCCTTGAATAAGTCTGCAAAGTTAGCTGCCGGGTCGCTGCCGTCTCCCGATTTGAAAAGTTGTATTTTACCAACAACGTTTTTGTAGGCATTTATAGCCTCGTCCCAATGCTGGTTGAAAAGGGCTATCCGTCCCATAATAGCGTAGGCCGCTTCTTGAGTCAGACGTCCTGTCTGTGCTTTTCCTATCACGGGGATCTTAGGAATCCATATTTTCAGATCTTCCAACAAAGAAGAGATAATCTGGCTGCGCTCCGTTTTGGGTGCTTGGGCTTCTGACAGAGTGAGAGGTTTTGTCAGATAGGGTACATCGCGGAAAACAGAAGTCAGATTGCAATACATCAGGGCGCGCAATGCTATTGCTTCAGCTTTTGTATGCTTCTATTTTTTCTTGTTCCATTGGTATGCGTTCTACGTTTTCCACTAACATATTGCATCGCTTGATAACTTCATAATTGGCGTTCCAGTACATTGAAAAACATTCATCGGTGGTAGCCGAGGTACATTGTGAAATGGAACTACCTAGCATCCAGTTACCCCATGTGTGGTCACCATTGTCTGTGCTGGTTTCGCGTCCCAGAAATCCGAATTTCCAGCCGTCAATGTTGTCGTCATATAAGTTTTGGCTTTGCATGGCGTCGTAGCAAGCGGTCAGTGCCATCAATGCATCCGATTCGGTTTGCCAATAGGTCGTTTGGGAAGGCTGGTTCGGAGAATCTGTCTGTAGAAAACTGTCCGAACATGCGCTGGCAGATAATAACATTCCGGATAATAGTAAAACTCTGCATATATTTTTTGTATTCTTAATCATAATATTTGTCCTCCCTTGTAATTAGAATTGAATGTTTAATCCAAATGAATAAGTACGCATATTGGGATGTACGTCATTTCTTGTATCACCCGATGACTTTTCCGGATCCCAGTTCTTCAACGGTGTGAACGTCAATAGATTACTTCCGGCAAAGTAAACACGGATGCTGGAAATACCAACTTTGGCAAGTTCGGCCTGGCGGAAAGTATAGCCGAATTCCAGATTCTTCAGACGTAGGTAATCTGATTTTTTCAAGCCAGAATGAAGAATAAGAATCGTTCATGGTGTTACCTAGTGCAGGCATGGGAGCATTTATGTTGTCAGCCGAATAACGGTTCACCCAACGGCTCGTGAGGTTGCCTCGAATGTCGGTAGAAGTCTCCCAACTGTAACGATAGATACCTCCCACCCCTTGCCAGAAAGTAGACAAATCGAAGTTTTTCCAAGATGCGCCCAGGTTGAAACTATAAGAGTATTTCGGGAATGGATTACCTATAATATCGCGATCTTCAGGAGTAATATTACCGTTGTCATCAAGGTCGGCGTACATGATATCGCCCAATTTGGGAGCCACACCGTTTTGTTTGATAACTTCACCCTTCGAGTTGGTACGTTGCAAGTCGGCTTCCGTACGATAGATGCCTATTGCTTTATATCCGAAATAAGCGCCAATAGGGTTGCCGATACGGTTGATTATATTGCCGTCAATTTTTTCCTCCAATTCACCCATTTCAAGGATTTCATTCTTTACACGTGATAGGTTGAAACCGGCGTTCCAAGCCCAGTCACCTCTACTGTCTGAGTAATTTACAGTCCATTCCCCAACCGCGGTTACGGACTGCACCCACATTCTGATAAGGAGCGGAGAGAACCCAGGAAAATGCCGGGCATAGCCAGTTGCATCAAGATATCGGAAGTTTTCTTGTCGAACCATTCAAAGGTGGTTTGTATTCTGTTGTTGAAGAATCCAAGGTCGAGAGCTATGTTTACAGAGCGGGTTGTTTCCCATTTAATGTTTTCATTGGGGACGGATGTCTGTACCATGCCTGCCTGTTGTCTGCACCTTGGTCGAAGAAGTAATTTCCGCTTGCACCCAAAGTAGCTGCATAAGCGTAGTTACCAATTTCCTGATTACCTAATTTACCCCATGACAGACGTAACTTTCCGAGAGAGAAGTTTCTGTAGTCTTTCATAAACCCTTCGTTCGAGAATACCCATCCTGCAGACAATGAAGGGAATGTGGCATAACGATTGGCTTTGGGCATACGTGAGGACCCGTCATGACGAATATTGAATTCGAATAAATACCGGTCATCATAACTGTAGTTTACACGGCCGAAAAATGATTGGAGCTTATATTCTTCTGATTCCCCCGTTGCTCCCGGATTGATTGTACCTCCTTTGAGCTCATAAATATTCTCGGTTGGGAAACCCTGTATGGATGCTGTTGTTTTGTAGAAACGTGAACCGATGACCGAATGCCCCAACAGTACATTGATATTGTGTTTGTCGAATTGCTTGTTATAAGTCAGCAAGTTCTCATTTGTCCATGTTGCGTTGCGGTACCAATAATCCTCTTCCTTATTAGTCTCTCCTGCTGCCTTTACAATGTTTCCGTCTGCATCATAGCGGGCAGGAGATTTGGGAGTGTAAGACTTAGTCGCATTCAGGTCGAAAGCATAAGCAAGACTTGTTTGGAACTTCAATCCTTCCCATAGTTCAATACCGGCAAACGCCTTACCGTTGAAACGCCAATATTCGTTGCTGCGATGTCCTAAGGACATCAACTCTACAGGGTTTTTCACCATTTCGGCGCTCATTGACGAACCGTCTACATAGCCATAATGTCCGTTGGAGTACATCACCGGTACGGTGGGGCGAGTGAACCAAGATACGAAACGCATGATACCGCCTTCGCCCGAAGGAGCAACAGCGGGAGCCGTCACGTTGTTTTTGTTACCGGACAAGTTCAGCCCGAATGTGAAACGTTTGTAGCGGGTGTCAAGGTTTGAACGAAAAGAAACGCTCTACACCTGTTTTTTACCATGATACCATCTTGGTTTGAATAAGCTACCGAGGCCATGAAGTGCGTATTTTTCGCTACCACCTGATACGGACAAATGATGCTGGTGCATACTGGCATTGCGCAATACGGCGTCCAACCAATTGGTGTTTGCATAATGATCGGGATCCGAACCATCTTTCAGTTTTTTGTAGAGCCTTCCGGTGAGAAAAGTGTCAGGGTTCACTTCGTTTTTCATAAGAGCCCAGTTATAACTGTCTACATAGTCGGGAACGATACCCGGAGTCTGTAATGTATAGCTTCCCGAGTAGGATACTTTCACTCTACTTGAGGCCTGTCCTCGTTTGGTAGTAATTAAGATAACGCCATTGGCGGCACGTACACCATAGATAGCTGCAGATGCTGCGTCTTTCAATACAGAGATATTGTCGATATCCGCAGAGGGGATTTCGGAAATTTGTGAAAGACTGCCTTCCACGCCGTCAATCAATACCATCGGGTTGTTGTTACCAAAAGTACCGATACCACGGATTCTTATTTCCGGATTGTCATTACCGGCCTGTGCACCGTTTTGAGTCAGTACCAGACCCGGAAGACGACCTTGCAACAAAAAGTAGCTGTATTGGCTACCGGGATGTCCTGGATATCCTTGGATGACACAGAAGCCACGGAACCTGTTAGATTCACTTTCTTTTGGGTGGCATATCCCACCACGACCACTTCGTCGAGTTTCTTGGAGTCTTCTTCCAAAGTAACCTTAAAATTATTTTTGTTTCCTATTGGGAGGATGACATCCTTATATCCTAAGAAGCTAACGACCAACGTCTGTGAAGGTTGTGCCTTCAACTGAAAAGCACCGTCCATGTCGGTGATAGTTCCTTGTGTCGTACCTTGAATCACTACACTGGCTCCGATAATAGGTTCGCCTGATACATCGTACACTTTACCTGTCACTGTGTTTTCCTGTGCATATACTGCGAAAGAGAGCAGTATAAGAACGCCCGCTAAGAAAATGCGGAAAAAGTTTTGTTTTTGTCCGTTCATAAATTTAAAGTTTAAGCAAGTTAATAAGTTCTTTATTATCTATTTTCTTGTAACTAAGAATACTTTTATCGTTTTATTTCCATTGGTAATGGCGTACCCAGTCTACTTCCATCTCTACGGGTAAGTCGGCCGGATCTACCGTACCGACCCAACTTCCTCCTAACTGCATATCGATTAGCAAATATTGCGGGATATTAAAAGGAAACTGTCCTTCTTGTTCGGTTTCAATTCGAGGATAAACAAAGTTTCGTTTTCCGTTGACATGGAATACAAGACTGTCCGGCCAAAAATCCACTCCATATACATTGAAGTCTTCGGGATTAATGGGAATAGTGTTTCCGTGTTTCGGGTTGTTTTCTATTCCTAGTGTATAGGTATAGTGCGAGTGTACGGTTTGGTAGACAATAGAGTCATGGTTCAGACGTTCCATAATGTCCACTTCTCCTCCCATAGGCCATGAGTATTTGTCTGTTTCATAAGGCAATGTCCATATAGCAGGCCATGCTCCCTTTGCTCCGTGTAGTCTGGCACGTACTTCGATACGTCCTCCGTGGAAAGCACGTTTGTCTTTGGTCCATAATCCTCCGGTCAGGTATTGGGCTGCGTCTGCCTCTGTATTGTCATTGACGATTCCTTTCAAGATTAAAAGGCCGTTACGCATTTCATAACAACGGTCGTCAAAAGACTGGGTGTTTTGCCAATCAGGTTTGCCGCGAGGTATGCGGCTCCATACACTAGTGTCGGGCTCTGCACCGTCAAAGTTGTCTTCCCACACAATTCCCATTTGGGGAGTATGAGTGCAAGCAAATATGCTACATGCTGATAACAATAAAAGTATAACCTTTTCATACGCTTAAATTTTGGTTCATAGAATTTACTTTAAAAATTAACATTGCAAACGTATTCTATTTCTTTTATAAATGACTCAGAATCGTATAATTCGAGTCACATCTTGTCTAAATAGGATGCTTTTGATGATTTTTTTTAGAAAAGGCCTCTCTTTTTAATGGATAGTTGCTGAAAAAATGAGGTGCAGATTTTTAGTGATGAGAAAAAAATGTATTTTTTGCAGAAAATGAATTTATAATGTACCGTACCTTAATCATAATATTATTTCTGCTGGCAGGGGTAAACTGCTTTTTCTTCTGAACACTGCGTTAATTACTCATTCACCCAACTCTCCATAGAGCAAGGACTTTCTCAATCCACTGCCCAATCTATCTTACTGGACCATAAAGGTACTTTATGGATAGGTACCAAAAGCGGATTGAATAGCTATACTCAGGAAGGGATAAAGACTTACCTTCATCACTCGGGAGATCCTCATTCTCTTCCGAGTAACTATATTAATCATTTGACAGAGGATTCTTTAGGGAATTTCTGGATAGCGACTTCAAAGGGACTAGCTCTGTATGATGATGAACAAGACCAGTTTAACACTGTTAATTCCTCCATTATTTATTCATCTGTGGGGTTGAAGGTGGTATGGGTTTGGTAGCGAGAATGCCATTCATTGTTATGATTACAAAAGCAAAGAACTAAAAACGATTCATATCGAAAAAGAAGAAGGCAAAGGTATTAATCCGGTGGATTATAGATTCAGAAAATGCTTTATTTGGAAGATGGCAAGATTCTGATAGGTAAGAAAGGGAATTTATTGAAGGACTGTCGCATCCGGCATTCACCCTTTTGATTCCCAAGCAGTCAGAATCTGTTGACATCAGTTCTACTCTCTTGCAGCAGCCATTACTTATACCGCTTTTTATGGAATGGATTTTTACTGTTATG
>VOFK01001244.1_pt1 | contig 63503 bp, 75 predicted proteins | sample 5384121 | NCBI WGS metagenome assembly VOFK01 (sample SAMN12384730, study PRJNA508395) | human gut metagenome | isolation source: healthy gut J | host: Homo sapiens | reverse complement strand
GACCTTCAGAACAGAAATGAAAAATATGACCAGGCAACACTGGAGAAAATACGGAAAATGAGAAGAGATCCATACTCTGATGTAATGGGTGAATATGGCAGCAGCGACAGCCACCTCTCGGAACAGCTGGAAAAGCAGCTTGCGAGCATTGAGGATGAAGAAGAGTTGAAGGAGATTATAAGGGAAGCAAGGAAAAATGCTGAAATCCGAAAGGAACTGGAGCAGAACAATGTCTATAGACAAAAGATATATAAAAGGATTATAGGTTATGACCAGGAAAAGAAAAAAGCCGAAAATCCCACTAAGCCCAAACCAGGCAGTGCAATGGACAGCCTTGTAAGCAACCAGCCTATATATATAGCCGAGAATGGCAAAAGGACAAGGAGGCAACAGGCAAGTATGCCAAGCAGCAACACCTTATTCAAGGCCTGCATACATGGAGACCAGACAGTCGTTACCGGCAGTACAGTAAGAATGCGTATGCTGGAAGATGCCGTTGTCTGTGGCATGAAAATACCGGCTAACACACTCTTTTACGGTGTGGCGACATTAGGAGCAAACCGGCTGGAGGTAGTGGTAAACAACCTGAAGGTAGGAAATACGATCAGCCCTGTTTCCTTTGTCATCTTCGACAATGATGCAATGGAAGGGCTGAACTTACCAAACAACATGAAGGCTCAGGCAGCCAAACGTATGCAGCAGGGACTTGTCCAGAATATAGATATGCCTCTTGCCTCTATCGGAACAATGACAAGTGAGATAACCAGTGCTGTAAATGCTACGACTCAGATAGCAAAACAGATATTGAATATGAAACTTTCGCAAGTCAAGGTACATCTGAAGAGCAATTATCAGATGTATATACAGGAAGAGACAAAAGAATCAAAGCTGAAACGGAAAGCTGTTCAGGAAGAATTGCAGAGACTATATGCTGAGCTTGAAGAGAACAAAAATAATCAGCCACATCCTTTGGAAACATTAATTGACAAGTTATGATTTTGAATATCTTGAATTATCTAATTGTTATAGCAACCCTGTTTTTCGGGTACAGAATCTATATATCAAGAAAGCAGGGTAAGAAATTTACGGAAATCAAACCGCTTTTGGTTTCATTTTTCGCCTGTATTGTCTTGTTATGGGCGATAACAGTATTCACCGCATTTTATAATTGAAAGTTATGAAAAGAATCTATATTTTAATTGTTCTATGTGTGGCCGCATTCGGCTTAAAAGCACAGAGTCCCGAACAGGAGAGTATCAAAGCCAAGAACATTTACGTATCATTTGACTTTGTGAAGCATCTGGTATTCCCGGTACAAGTGTCCGATATTGAAGTAGGAGAGAAAGAGCTTATTTCGGCAGAAAGGGTTGAAGAAGCACCCCACGTTGTCAGACTGTGCGCACAGAGTGAAGACTTTGAGAAAGAGACAAATGTAACCGTCGTTTGTATCGACGGCAGTGTCTATACTTACCATGTGAAATATATAGCAAACGGTCTTGTCGATCCTTCCCCTAACATCTATGAAGATAACGGTAAATGGGAACACAACGATTATCAGGCGGATGTCAGTGACATGCACATGGCCGAGTTTTTCTTCCCCTCAGACATTATATACGGCACACAAGGTAACGAAATGTCCTTTGCTTTACAGAGCTACAACAATCAGCTGAAGGTTTCAACAGCTAAGGATGCCGTTGAAAATTCGAATCTTTTTGTCATCGACAAAAACATGAATACATACAGCATTGTCATCCGCAGAAACGAGACTTCGGTCTTCACCTACAACTATGATGACAAGCGTGAATATACTGCCCACATCGATGTGAACAGTGAGGTGATGGACAAATGCCTTCAGGAGCTGAGAACAAAGAAAAGGAACATTTACAGTGTTGGCGAGGTAAAAAACAAGTTTGAGCTGTCAATGTCCAACCTGTATGTACATGAAGACTTTGTTTTTCATCTTTGATTTGAAAAACAAGTCATATATAGACTATGACATTGAATTTGTCAAATGCTTTCAAAGAGACATCAAGAAGAGCAAGAATGCCATACAGCAGGAAACAACCATAGATCCCATTTATACAAAGGATTTTGAAACAAAGATAAAGGGCAAAAGCGCCAACAGGCTTGTTCTGGGATTTAACAAGTTTACAATTCCGGACAACAAAATCTTTGAGATAGAACTGTATGAAAAGGGTGGTGGCCGCCACATGAAACTGGCTGTTGAGAACAAGTATATTATCAGGGCAGAACCTTTATTCGAAAAATGATATGAAACTGAAAGAAGCTTATGAGAACTATTCCTATAATAACATAGGGCAGTTCAGAGCCTTGTCGGAAACTCTTGGCTATAAAACAGAATATCATGACGGAAGCTATCTTTTCCACAAGGGGGATGACAGTATCCAATTATCTTTGGATGAAATCAGATCTAAAGCTAAAGAAAACCGGAATGAACAGCGAGCCGAGGAGTCAAAAGAAAAGGTTTGTTCGTTCTTTGACAAGAACAAGGCAAATGAGCCTTCATACATCGAAGAACTTAGAAAAAAAGGAATCAGTGTGATTCGGTGGAATGACATAAAGGGCGAGAACAAAGACGGTTTCACCATCATAGACCATAACCGTAAAGTATGCTATACAGGCCAGGAGCTATACGAATATGCACACAACACCGGCAACCTGCTGGACGGTAAAGGAACAAAACTGGAAAAGGGTATAATGTCAGACCTGATGGATATAGGTGAGAAGAAAGGGAAGCTGCGTATGAGTGAGAACGGCATTTCCGTCTTTTACCGCAAGGAAACCCTAACCATTCCGGACAGGATACTTGGACACAAGCTTAACAAAACGGAGAAAGAGCGTCTTCTACACGGTGATATTGTTCCTTTAGATACCAAAAGAGGTACAATTATGCTTCAGGTTGACAAGGACTTGAATTCGGTAATCGTGAGATCAAGCAAAGAAATTAAGATACCTAATGTGATAGGCAAGACCGAGGAATATGACGGATATAAGTTAACCAAAGCAGACAAATATCTGCTTGCCAACGGTCATACGTTAGAGAGTAAACTCATGCACAGCAAGGACGGATATATCCTTGCCGACATATCTCTCACAGATGACAAAAAAGGCATTCAGTTCTCAAACATACAGAGTATTACAGAAGGAAAGGCTCATGAACTGATAAAGGAGATGAGACCTAAACTGGAAGCTGTAAACCCCGTCATAGAAAATAAGGTATCGGCAGATAAAGGGCGAGACATGGACAGCGAGTTTAAGGAAGCGGTTGGTAAAAGGGACTTTGAAACGATTGACAAACTCAGGGAGGACGGTTATAAGCCAAGTGAAGATTACATCAGAGGTGTAGGAAAACAGCTGAATCTGAGTGATAATGAAATGAAGGAAGTTCAGAATATTTTTCAGGTTAAGCCGGATGAACTGAGCGAACATCAGAAACAGGCTGCCAAGCTTTTAGATGCAGCCTCGGTAGGAAATTTCAGAGTCATTCAGGACATCCAAAAAACCGGATATCAGATAACACAGAATGATATAAAAGCCATGCGAGAAAATGGCGTACAGGAAAACACCATCATCGCCGTTCAGAAGATATTCGGTCTTGAAAACAAAGGCAAGACTTTGGGTGATGTGAAGTTGGCAAGCAGTCCGAAGCCGGACAATACAAAAGAAATGGCCAGACCTATTGCCAATACTGTAAACAAGATGTTCAACGACTTATAAAAATGCAATTATGGACTACAATGAACTGGTACAGAAAAGACAGGAAGGCGTCATCGATGACCTGGAGTTTCTGCTCGCTCAGAAAGATTTGGCAGAAATATATCTTGAAGACATGAAGTCAAGAGGAGAGAGGCCCAATAATGAGAATGCCGTCAAGTGGCTATGTGAATATGAGAATAACCATTTATACGAACAGTTATGAAAGAAGATTCAGCAGGTGACAAAGCACTGAAACAGTTTGCAGACCTCATGATTCAAAAAATCAAGGAGGTTGAGCATGACTGGAAAAAGCCCTGGTTCTCTCCGGAAGGTGGAGGGGGCTTACCCCAGAACATCGAAGGCAGAGTATATAATGGGATAAACCTCTTCATGCTGTACTTACTTTCGGAAGAAAAGGGTTACAGCACACCATTGTATATGACATTCATGCAAGCTAAGGAAGCCGGAGCCTCAATTATAAAAGGAGAGAAATCGTTCCCCGTAATATACTGGAACTTCTCAGTAAAGGACAAGAACGGGAACAAGATAAGCATAGAAGACTATCGGAATCTATCAGAGGACGAAAAGAGGGAATATAAGGTAACACCATATATGAAAACCTATAACGTGTTCAATGTCTCTCAAACCAACTATCCGGAAGTCCAACCTGAGAAATGGGAAAAGCTGAAGTCACAGTTTGTTCCACCGGCTCTGAAGGATGAACAAGGCATGTACACCATGCCGTTGCTCGATGCACTTATCAGAGAAAGGCAATGGATATGTCCGATATTTCCGAGAGAAAGCGACAGTGCTTATTACAGGCGTGGAGAAGGATGCCATATAATTGTCCCGCTGAAGGGACAGTTTGATACAGGTGAATCCTTTTATTCAACACTGCTGCATGAAATGGCACATTCAACCGGTGAAGTCGGTCATCTGGAAAGAGAAAAAGGAGAGGTATTCGGAGATTCCAAATACGCCAAGGAAGAACTTATCGCAGAGCTAACTTCTGCTTCATGCGGTAAAACCATGGGTATATCAACCTGTATCAGGGAGGAGAATGCGATGTATCTGAAGAGCTGGCTGTCGGCATTGAGTCAAGATCCGAAATTCATATACACCATTCTTTCCGATGTAGCCAAGGCAAGTGCCATGATACAGGAGAAGGTTTACGGAATGGAACCTAAACTGAGCAATGATGAAAAATTCTTACTGGCGGCAAGCCAGGGCGATGAAGATAAATTGAAAGAGTTGAAAGAAGCCGGCTATAACCCTTCGTTGCTTATGATAGACAGGCTAAATGTCAATGTAAGCAACAATGAAGGGAAAGAGGCAGTAAGCAAGGTGTTTGGAATAGATTTTGAAACTAACAAAACAGCAGAAATGAGCAAGGAAATGGTCAAGCCTGCTGAAATAACAATGAATATTTAACCCCTAAATCGAAGAATTATGTTTACAGGACAATTAATCGGTTATGTAGGTGCAGACGCACGTTCAAACAAGAGTGGTAAAGGATTTTATTTCCCTGTTTCATCAAAGTTTAAAGGAGTTGGAGACACAGAAGACAAGACTCTTTGGATAACTTGCTTTGTAAACTTTGACACAAAAATCATGGAATATATCAAAAAGGGTACTCAGGTATATGTGACTGGAGATATATTTATTGATGTATTCAAGAAAGAGGACGGAAACTGTATACCGTCTGTCACTATGAACATAAGCCGTGTAGAACTGCTCGGCAAGAGTGAGAAGAAAGAAGAGACTAACGCATAAAGATTGAACTATGGAAAAAGAAAAGAAAGACCTGTCATTCATCCTTATACTGCTATCTACTCTGATAGGTATAGCTGTATTATTCCAGTGGGCTATAGTAAACGGTTTGTATGTTCCGGTCAGGAATCAGGCCATGTGGGAAACTGCTGGTTAAGGGAATCATGTTCCGTTTCCTGTATGTGATACTCATCGCCGGATTAGCTTTTCTTTTTCCATATAAGAAACCTGATGATGAAAGTAAAAAATGGTTTTACACAAGTCTGACCTTAATGACGGCCACTATACTTGTGGTTGGTTTCAGTGAGTTGTCAAACTGGTATAATCTATTCGTTTTCCCGGTGATATTTGTAGCCTACACATTGTTAATCATCAAGACAATGCCTTACTTCTTCAGGAGACATGTCAAATCAGATGAAAGTATATTCGGCCTGAGTAATGTGGAATCACCCTTTTATTTCAGATTTGAGACAGCAAATGGGCCACTTACCATCCACAAGCCACAGCAGAATATATATATTGACGGAGGTCCGGGTTCAGGTAAATCAGAAAGCTGGATAAAGGGAATGATTTATCAGTGTGCAGAAAGGAATTATGCCGGGTTCATCTATGACTGGGAGGGTGATCCGACAAAAGATAACTCACCAATACTTTCAAGAATAGCTTACGGAAGTATCGAATACTTCAGGAAGCAGGGCAGGGAGGTACCTAATTTTGCCTACATAAACTTTATAGACATGTCAAGAACCGTCAGGGTTAATGTATTGTCACCCAAATATATGTCAAAGGGTAATGAGTCTTTATTCATAAGGAATATTATAGTGACACTTATGAAGAATTTGGAAGCAAGCTGGAAAGAAAAAACAGACTTTTGGGCGAACAATGCAATAAATTATGTATATTCGATAGCTTATAAATGCTTCAAGGAAAAAGACCTTGGTATCTGTACCCTACCGCATGTTATAGCCTTTGCCTTATCTGACAGCAACCTTGTTTTTGAGTGGCTATCTGAAGATCCGGAAATAGCACTTAATATGTCAGCCATGTTAACAGCTTGGAAATTGGGAGCTCAGCAGCAGACAGCCGGAGCTGTTTCTTCAGCACAGACACCACTTGTTCTATTGAACAACAAATATATATTTTGGGTTTTGTCTCCGCTACCTGAAGAAGAGTTCTCACTGGATATAACAAACAAGGAACATCCTACTTTAATGTGTGTTGGTAATGCGCCCACTATTAAAGAAGCTGTATCACCGGCAATCAGCTGCATTGGCAGTGTGCTGATGTCTCAAATGAACAATCCGGGAAAGGCAACAAGCGTATTCATGGTTGACGAGTTTCCTACAATCCTTCTGCAAGGTATAGACACATTTATAGGTACAGCACGAAAACACAATGTTTCCACCATACTGGCCGTACAGGACTTCAATCAGGCTGTCAGGGACTATGGAGAAAAGAGTGCCAATATTCTCAAAGCCTCCTGCGGAACACAGGCTTACGGAATGACCGGAAATGAGAAGACGGCCAAAGATATTGAAAGTCTGTTCGGCGAAAAGAAGGAAGCCCAGGAAAGTTACTCTCACCAGGAAAGTGGCGGAGGAAGCCGAACAGAAAGCCTCCAGAAAGAGAAAGTCCTGAAAGCCCGTGAAGTGGCCGGACAGTCAGCAGGACACTTTATCGGAAAGATAGCTGGCGGACAGCCTCCTTTCTTCAATGCACAAATGAACATGTGCCGTTTTGAGGAAAAAGAAATACCACCTTTCTCTCTTCCGGTAAGACTTGATGAAGGTAACGAAAAACTCGAACTGGACATTCTTGAAGAAATCGTGCAACAGAATTATATTAAGATAATAAATGATGTAAACGAGGTCTTGAAAGGCGTTGAAGAAAAAATCAAAAAACGCAATAATCCTGATACTACACACAATCAGAGACAAGAAAGAAATTTTAATTAACTAATAAATTGAATTATCATGAAAAAGTATTTGCAACATTATTAGCAGCAGTTAGTTTATTGACAGTATCATGCAGTAAGGATGATGATCCGACAACAGGAAGCAGTGATGCAGGAGTGTATAGAATAACAATTGAGGTCAGTGGAACTGATGCAAAAGGATTTGCACATATAACAAATCTTGACAAGGTTAATATAAGGAACGAGAAAACTGGAGATTCTTCACTATCAATAGATGATGAATTTACGGCAAGTGCAAGTTATGTAACAGAAGGAAAGGTTAAGGAAATTGCCGCACAAGGCATGGTACATTCAAACGAAAAAGCAAGTGTAAGAATGAAGGTGACCAAAGATGGGAAAACTGTTTTTGATGAAAGCAAAAGCATAGATCCGGAAACTGGTACCGGTAAAATAGGCGAACTCAGGTTTACAACAATTTCGCAATAAGTCGTAATTTTGTATGATTATTATAGAACTATAAAGTTGTAAAACTGGATAATTTTTAGTATCTTTGTAATACATAAAACACTGATATTCAATAATGAAAGTTGATTTTAACAGACTAAAAACAGAAATTTCCCTCCCTGATTTTCTCTTAAATCTGGGTTGGAAATTTGTGGCCGGTTCTTCTAACAGCTGCCCTAAAATGAGTAATGGTACACATACCATTGTCATCAAGCGGAATGCACAAAACCAATATACCTATTGGGATGTGCACAGCGACAATGTAAGAGGCAGAACGATTCTCGACATGATGCAGGAACATCTGTTTGAGACAACCGGGAAGCAACCGACATTAAGAGAAGTCGGTGAAATCTTACAAAACTACATAAATACGAACCAGATAATTACTCCGGAAAACAGCAGATACGATGTTGGTAACACGAGCATGAGTACAGACGAACTGACAATGTACCTTAAACAGCTTTTACCTTATAAGGGTAATTATCTACAGAAACGCGGTATATCAGAAGAAAGTATAGATAGTCCGGTTTTTAAAGATGTCTTTCTAATTAGGGAAGTTAAGAACAAAAACACCACATACAGAAACATCTGTGTAAAGATGTACAATGACAAGGGTGTCCAAGCAATTTCCCAGAGAAATGAAACATTCAAGGGAATCATCGGTGGAAAGTTTGATTGTCTGGCAACAAGTAACCATGACAAAAGCAGACCAATTGATATTTTATACGTAGGAGAATCTATCATAGACTGTATATCTCACTACCAACTATGTCACAAAGACACAAGCTTGAATCTTGTTTATGTATCTACAGAAGGTACACTTACCGAAGGACAAATGCAGCTACTTCGTATCATTATCAGTAAGAATGAAGTGAAGTCACTACGGACTATATTCGATAATGACAAGCAGGGTTATAAGTACACGCTATGGCTTGATAATAACCTTAGAGGTATGCAGCATGATGTAGAGCAAATGGATAATGAGGTATTAAAAAATACAGCTTACCGGGTTCAGAATACTGAGTTTCCACAAAAGAAAGATTGGAATGATGACCTGAAAGCAGCAACTATAGAAAAGGCCGCCGATTAAAGGCGGTCTTTTTTTACATGACAAATTAAGCATTAATTATAGTCAATCAATAAGGATAGTATCTCTGTTGCATAATTTCTCCGACAGGAAATTTTCTCTCAGGCATACTTTCGGAAAAGAAGATAGCTTAATCCACGATTTTGTTAAAGGGTTAAATTTTTTTACCACAAGTTTATCTAATGGTGATATTCGTATTACCTGGAAACCGGCTTCGCTAAGGTTTATGAGATCAGACACCTTAATCCGTTCACTCGCATTAAGAATATACTTGGATGAATGGCGCATAATGGATATACAAAATTCAATATCTGAGAGTTTAGATGACTTCTCAATAATGCACCAACTTGGCGTTTGAGAAGCGCACATTTGTTTAAGAACATATACACCTTCCTCAGTCTTGCAAATCTTAATGACATAGAAATCACCTTGTAGTGCAACTTTAAGCAATTCTTTTTCCCGCATACTTAATATTAAGTTAGTGAATATTAAACAGTTGTATGTGTACAAAGATATTAAATTAGTACCTCTAAGGTACTTTTTTTGCTACTTTTTGTGTGAAAAAGTAGACTAACCATCTATAACCATTATTTATAAAGGTTATAGATGGTTAGTTTCTTTCGTATGCCTTTCTTACCGTATAAGATGTACCACCTAAAGATATTTCATCCCAATAGGCAATAAGCTGAGAGGAGTGGGAAATCATATAATCATTACGTTTCAGATATGCGAAATTTGAAAAACTATCTGAAATGGTAATAACTTCATCTGCCATATTAAGAATATTAAAGTATCTGTTTCTGTATGAGCTATTAAACAGCTTATCTTGCTGCGGAAATGGCACAACAACAATAAGAACAATATCAGGAAATTCCTCTTTTAATCTAAGTACACTTTCAGCTGCTATGGTATCAAAACCGATAGCACCACCGACATAAAAGAATCGCTGACCATTCTTATAACAGAATCTAACCGCATTTTCCACCTTCTTTTTTACTTCTGCATAATTAGCTATGTGGCGATGTCCGGTAAAAGAGGTGGACAGATGGCGTTGCCATCTGTCCCGCAACTTCCGACAAATATCAAGACTGGCAGCAGTTGTCTTGTATATCTGTCCATTGTGAGCGATATAAGTATAGAAAAACAAGGTCTCATTTTGAAAGAGACCTGTTTTCTTCATTATGTATTCTTCTTTTGGTGTCATATTAGTTACTATAAACTGTTTTACCGATAAAGAGTCCTCCCAATACTTCTGCTCCCATTTTTTCTATTTTATTGGCGAAAATAGCATATGCAAATCCTTTAGTAAGAATATCATCAAAAACTATAACCTTTCTACCTTTGAAAAAATCTTGGTCGAACTCTATCACTTGTTTGTTGTGTATTTCACTTTTACTAACATTATCATGCTCGGCTGATTTTTCTCCCTTAACCTTAATATGGTCATAAGCGTTGTACATTCCGCATAGTTGGCAAACCATCGATGAAAAATGCTTATATCTCTTTTCGTTCTTCTCTGCACTTGAAGCCGGAACACAAGCAAAGATAATATTATTGGTTTCTTTACCATAAAGTTGAATGAGCTTGTTGGCTACCAAATGAGCTACATTTGCAAATGCCTTGCCGTCTTTGAAATCCCAAATAAGTCTTCTGATTTTCCATTCTTCTTGGGTTGCATTTCTATTCTTTGTAGACAAATAAGGATAAAAAGAAAACATCATCTTTCTCCACTGCTTGTCTAAACTTGGGTATTTTCCGAATGTTGCTGCCATATCCGTATGCTTTAGAGTGTTAAAACTTGAATTATTCTTCAGCGAGCTTTAGACCTTTTTTTTAAAACCTTTGTCTTGGTTTGGTCTTTTGTCCGCTGACTTTTTTTTAGATTGAGAATCATTCCCCATCTGAGTTTGAGCCTTTTTTTTACGGCATTATCTTTTCAGGAAAAGTGGAATTAGAAAAGTTTTGAACGAAAAAAATGTTGGGGAAGTCGCAGACAACATCGTTATTTTTTTCAGGGCAAAGGCTCTTAGCCGGAACTCTTTCATTTCCACTAACCCTTATAAATTTGCCGTCAAAAAACAAAGGCTCTCAGATGGGGATATTTCGACCAGGAATGAGGAAGCGGACAGACAAAAAGACCATTCTAAGACAATCGGAAAAAGAAAGAATTACCTAAAAGGGCGGTGGGTGGGGAAAGAGGGTAAGCAATAAGGTGAGAGAATGCATCATCCGAAAAGATGATGTGTGAACGAGCCGGATGCCTGGTTCCGCAGCCAACGAACAATAAGTGAGGGCTAACAGGAAACAGGCATACCTTAGCAGGGTGGTGGGAGTATGACGTCTGCGTGTACGCTATCGCGACCAGCCCGAAGAGGCTACCTTGATAAAGGGCGGTGGGTGGGAATAGAGGGTAAGCAATAAGGTGAGAGAATGCATCATCCGAAAAGATGATGTGTGAACGAGCCGGATGCCTGGTTCCGCAGCCAACGAACAATAAGTGAGGGCTAACAGGAAACAGGCATACCTTAGCAGGGTGGTGGGAGTATGACGTCTGCGTGTACGCTATCGCGACCAGCCCGAAGAGGCTACCTTGATAAAGGGCGGTGGGTGGGAATAGAGGGTGAGCAATAAGGTGAGAGAATGCATCATCCGAAAAGATGATGCATGAACGAGCCGGATGCCTGGTTCCGCAGCCAACGAACAATAGGTGAGGGCTAACAGGAAGCAGGCATACCTTAGCAGGGTGGTGGGTGTATGAGAACTGCGTGTACGCAAGAACAATCCTCGAAAGGGCATAAAAAAAGGGTGGCCGGAGCCACCTTTCTATTTGGATTCTGTCTTCTTCGTCCTTTTAGGCTTCTTCTCTGATGGAGCCGGTTTCTCCTCTTCCTCCTTTTCAGGTGTCGGATAAAACTCGACGGCTACCATGACTATGCGGTTACGCTTCTTGTTGGTTTCACTCTCAGTCCACTCTTCCGGTTTGAAATATCCCTTTACTGTGAGCAGTTCACCCTTCTTGATTCTGTCAAATGAATCGGCTGCCTCATTCTTACGCCAGGCTTCGACTGGCAGGAAGGCTGATGTATAGACCGTTTCTTCACCTTTCTTCTCTGAGCGGCTTACGGCTATCGAAAAACGTGCTACACTTGCTGTTTCAAAACTGCGGATCTGTGCGTCATTGGAAACGTAACCTGATACTACGAAGGAATTTTCAATCTTTTTCATAATGTATGAATTTTAGAAGTTAATTAATCAATTTTACGGTGCAATTATCTTGGAACAGACTAAGTGGTAACCATGAAAAAAATGTACGAATACGCTTTTTGTGTATAACAGAAAAAGGAAGATTCTTATATTTTTTATTGGGTAAGATGGCAGCAAATAATTAATCCATGAATACGCTTTTTGTGCGTGCAGAAAAAGGAAGATTCTGGAATTAATAGGCAAGGACGGTATTTGCGAATCGGCCACTGACACTTTCGGAAAAAAGTGGAAGCTGTTCCATAAATTTGCACAAGGAAATATGATTTGACTTCGCCGGAAATTCATCTGAAAAAGTTTTTCATTCGTATTGGTTACGGTATGATGCACTGCCGGTTTTGGAATTTATGGCAAGTGTTCTTCCGAAAGCAGCCGTGCCAATCGGACATGGTGAAGAAACATACATCGGCCGACAGACGAAGCCGTAAGGACGAGCCTGCCTTGACCGACTTAAGAAAAAGGGTGTATCACTGTAAAAAAAGGGATATTTCAGGAAGAATGGCCGTGAAACCGGAGCGGTAACCGGACTGTGGCAGCCGCCGGAGACGACATCGGAGGAAGAGGGGAAAAAGGTGTGCGGTACACACCGAAAAGTACAAGAAGATATTTAAAAACGGAAGGCTTCAGCCACACAGAAAAGATGCCCTTTCGAGACTCCGCTTTCACCCGGCACCTTCAGGTGACGGGGTCTTTCCAGGGCGGGTAGAAACCAGGCTGCTGCAAATTGCCGGACAGCAGATCCCGCCGGATGATCCTGAGCCACCGGGAAGGTTCATACGGTGTGAGGTGCTGAATTTGCAAGCCGGATGTTTTATTCCTCCGGACTAAACATAGTTTGGCCAAAGGGAGGAAACATACGGTTTACAGCCTATTCCTTAGATAGATAGGGTGGGAAACAAAAGTCCCCTCGAAGGGGACTCGATTTATTTACGAATAAAATACTCTATAGCAGAATGTACCAGAACATAATGAGTAGGGGTACTTCTACACTGCGATGCATAAGGATTCGGGAACTCCAAAGCAAGGGATTGATACAATGAAGGTATTTCTTTTTGGATTCGCTTTACCAGCAATCTGTACGAACAAGGTCGTGCATAGCGCATAAGCTGTTTCCACTTTTCTATGTTTATTTCAGTACAATTGGTTTCGTAAGTCATAAGATTTCAAGTTAAACTTGGGGTTGTTAGCCCCAAGCAGATTAAGCCACTGATATTTCATTTATAATCAAGAAAGTGTCATCGTCATTAAAGGCAGAAAGTTTGTCTTCTGCTTCTGATATGTTATCAAGAGTGATGCCGGTTATACTTTTTATTACTGAAACAACTTCATCCCATGAATCGTAATATTCTATTCCTTCCTTTTCACTGTCAACCATATAACGGAATGAGTAAAACAGACCTTCTGTATCATTAGTTTCAAAGATTCCACAACCAGGCTCTTCCGAATAGTAGAAAAGCTGAAGGTCATATTTCTCTGCTATCTTGTCCATCAGTTCTGAACAGGCAACCCAAGCCGTTTCAGTAGTCAACTTTAAGGAAGCCATATCGTCACCATAATCTTTAATATCTTCTTCTATGTAAGAAATTTCTCCTCGGGCTGGCAATTCTTCTTCAACCTCTGGCAAAAGGTGTTTTTTAATGTAACCGAGCCAATAAGAGTTACCTAAGAATGTAAAAGGTTTGCTTTCCTTTGTTCTGTCAATATCAACAGTATTCTTCAAGTCTGTATATAGTCTCTTTATATTATCCTTGTTACCATAAAGTGTATAATCTGTAGTGTTCCAATTTGGCATAGCTGTAAATATTTATTATGGTTATAATGGATGTTTTGTTTGTTCCTGTTGAAGTTTGCAGAGCTTAATGCTCTGCAAATTGTATCTTCTTAAGACAGTCCTTAATAGTGCAGCCTCTTGGCAGAGTGTTATCTATCTGGGCTGTTATTCCTTTTATGTTCAGCTCCATAATCTCGGATAGACTGACATAGCCAAATTCCCACTCAAAAATGTGACAATAGCCAAACATCAGCCAGTCATCACCTTCCTGACTTGCTTCGGTTATAAGCCAGCAGGCTTCAGAAAAAGGAACGTAAAACTTTGCAATAACCTCTGCATTTATACCTTGTCCGTCTTTTGAATACAAAGGATTGGCGTTAAACTTCGCCAGGAGTTCTTCTGAAATCTTTATCATATCGCTCTGAATTAGTTGGTTAAACATCGAATTATTCTTCAGCGAGCTTTAGACCTTTTTTTGAAAGATTTCCTTTCCTGTGTCTTTCGCATCCGCTGACTTTTTTTTTAGATTGAGAATCATTCCCCATCTGAGTTTGAGCCTTTTTTTTTACGGCATTGTCTTTTCAGGAAAAGTGGAATTAGAAAAGTTTTGAACGAAAAAAATGTTGGGACAGCGATAAGCCGTCATCGTTATTTTTTTCAGGGCAAAGGCCCTTAGCCGGAACTCTTTCATTTCCACTAACCCTTATAAATTTGCCGTCAAAAAACAAAGGCTCTCAGATAGGGTATGGGCAGCAAAAACGAGGGAAGCAGGATGCCTTCGGAAAGACACGGGAAAGGAATGGAAGAAGAAAAAGAATGAAACTGAAAAGAACACTCTCTGCAAACGGTACAGGATGCCGGGAATAAGAAGTACCTTCAGGTACTTCATCATCGGGTGAACAATGCGGCTGTAGCAGGCACTCATATCAGACCGGTACGTGGAGCATGTGAAAGATTAAGGTTGTTAAGGCAAATGCCTTAGCTCCGTATCGGACATGGTACGTGCCGGGATATGGGTGCCTTTCTTGACCGGCTCTTAGCAGTCTGTGAGCCTGAGAGCAGAGTGATAAGTGCCAGACAGGGCAAGAATACAGACGGTACCTTAATGGGGTGGTGGGAGTAAGAGAACTGCGTGTACGCAAGGACAACCTGAAAGGCTCTGCCTTACCTTATGGTATCACACCCGGACAGCATACGGAGCACATCAGCAAAGCCGTTGTGCCCCAAGATGCCGGCTGGGTGTGTATGGGTGAGCAATGAGTGGAGTGCATGGTCGGAAACGAAGTCTTTGGCCATGCAGCGGAACGGATGGCCGCTGCCTCTGTCCAGAGATGACCATGAAATAGTCACCATAGAACAAAGGCAACCGGACATACCTTAGCAGGGTGGTGGGAGTAAGAGAACTGCGTGTACGCAAGAATAATCCTCGAAAGGGCATAAAAAAAGGGTGGCCGGAGCCACCTTTCTATTTGGATTCTGTCTTCTTCGTCCTTTTCGGCTTCTTCTCTGATGGAGCCGGTTTCTCCTCTTCCTCCTTTTCAGGTGTCGGATAAAACTCGACGGCTACCATGACTATGCGGTTACGCTTCTTGTTGGTTTCATTCTCGGTCCACTCTTCCGGTTTGAAATATCCCTTTACTGTGAGCAGTTCACCCTTCTTGATTCTGTCAAATGAATCGGCTGCCTCGTTCTTACGCCAGGCTTCGACTGGCAGGAAGGCTGATGTATAGACCGTTTCTTCACCTTTCTTCTCTGAGCGGCTTACGGCTATCGAAAAACGTGCTACACTTGCTGTTTCAAAACTGCGGATCTGTGCGTCATTGGAAACGTAACCTGATACTACGAAGGAATTTTCAATCTTTTTCATAATGTATGAATTTTAGAAGTTAATTAATCAATTTTACGGTGCAATTATCTTGGAACAGACTAAGTGGTAACCATGAAAAAATGTACGAATACGCTTTTTGTGTATAACAGAAAAAGGAAGATTCTTATATTTTTTATTGGGTAAGATGGCAGCAAATAATTAATCCATGAATACGCTTTTTGTGCGTGCAGAAAAAGGAAGATTCTGGAATTAATAGGCAAGGACGGTATTTGCGAATCGGCCACTGACACTTTCGGAAAAAAGTGGAAGCTGTTCCATAAATTTGCACAAGGAAATATGATTTGACTTCGCCGGAAATTCATCTGAAAAAGTTTTTCATTCGTATTGGTTACGGTATGATGCACTGCCGGTTTTGGAATTTATGGCAAGTGTTCTTCCGAAAGCAGCCGTGCCAATCGGACATGGTGAAGAAACATACATCGGCCGACAGACGAAGCCGTAAGGACGAGCCTGCCTTGACCGACTTAAGAAAAAGGGTGTATCACTGTAAAAAAAGGGATATTTCAGGAAGAATGGCCGTGAAACCGGAGCGGTAACCGGACTGTGGCAGCCGCCGGAGACGACATCGGAGGAAGAGGGGAAAAAGGTGTGCGGTACACACCGAAAAGTACAAGAAGATATTTAAAAACGGAAGGCTTCAGCCACACAGAAAAGATGCCCTTTCGAGACTCCGCTTTCACCCGGCACCTTCAGGTGACGGGGTCTTTCCAGGGCGGGTAGAAACCAGGCTGCTGCAAATTGCCGGACAGCAGATCCCGCCGGATGATCCTGAGCCACCGGGAAGGTTCATACGGTGTGAGGTGCTGAATTTGCAAGCCGGATGTTTTATTCCTCCGGACTAAACATAGTTTGGCCAAAGGAAGGAAACATACGGTTTACAGCGTATTCCTTAGATAGGGTGGGAAGGAAAGAACTCACGTTCATTTACAAGCGATTATGACTTTCGGTTATGTAATAACGTAAGAAAGTAATTACGTTACAATGTAACATAATTACTTTTCATATCATATATAGACATCAGTCCGCCACTTATCCGCACATGCGTTTTGCAATAAGAGGAATATTCTTGTTCATCACCTTCAGAATTTCATCATGAAACTCAGAGTTCTTATTATACCGTCCTCTGCATTGAACCACTTTCATTGTCTCCAAAGAGACCTCTATTGTTTCCGTTTTCACTCCGTCCACCATAGCTGAAAAGATAAGTGAATTGTCATCATTGAAATATTCATTTGAAAAGACGCAATGATGCAAGACTTCTCCTTCCTCTACAAATTCTTGAACACTTTCAAGAACACGTATCCGAATATCACCTTCATCGAAAACAAGACCGAAGAATTTTGCTTTTGCTTCCTGATAATGTTTTTCTTGCAGAACAGCTTTCCGTTTCTTTTCCCTTAGCTGTTCTTTTTCATACTCCTCTTGTTTCTTCCGGCTCAATCTGTCATGTTCCCTGTTCAGATTGGAAGGACAAACATAATGAGGGTTTGAAATATCCTTATTGAAGTGTTGCAACAATCTAATATAGTCCAGCCATAAACCAATATCGGAAAAGTTATACTTATGCCGGATGCCGGTCTTAATGGCTTTCCAAATATCATCCGATATATTATTCTTATGAGCAAAGTATTTGAAAAGAGAAATCTGTCCACATTTCAGAAGAGTTTCTTTTCTGTTGTCTGAGAGTATAGCCTTGAATACAGTGTAATGAGACAAATCGAAGGTATCTCCACAATAGCCGTTTCTTATTATCGTGTCGGATAATTGGATTTTAGGATAGATATACATCGCATCTATATCATAATAGAAACTTTCAGCACAACTTCTCAATTCAAGTTCACTATTAAAGTTCCAACTATCATAGTAATAGTTGCTCATACTTCTTTTCAGGGCAATAGTATGGGTAACACCTTTTGGGGTTAGCCATCGCTGAACAACTTCTTTAATTGAATATTGAGCAGCCTTACCCACTCTGAAATCTGCGAAAACTATGAAGTGACGTAATATCTGATATTCCTTTATTGAAATGATGATAGTAAAATACACCTTAAAAGAATAGGTTCTCTTTCTGTCAGTACTTACCTTAAGTTTTCTTCCGCAATGAGGGCATGTTACATAAACCGGAATAGTGGAATGTGTGTCTTTCCATGTATGCGCACAATCGCAACAGGTATAGATACCTTTCGCCGTTCTCTTGGCGAAAGGTTCAATACAATGTCTGTAAGCATACTGCATCTGTCTGTTTGTGATAGGTTTCAATTTCCTTGAAAGTAAAACTATCTCTCTTTGAATTTTATTGGTAGGTTTCATATCAGAAATCGAATAATGTAGGTGCAACAATAGTTTGAGTTTGGGCAGGTTTAGCTTTTTTCCGGTTCTTCATCTTCTGAATTTCTTCATCCTGATACTGACGGATAGCGTTCTGCCTGGCTTCTGCCTTTTCTTCTTCAGTCAATTCTATGTGATGATTAACCACAACCTTGCATTGTATCTCCTTGCCTATGTCGATGTTGTCTTCATCAAAAAAATGAATACACTGACCATAAATCTCATCATCAGAAAAACCGGAGCAACCTGTACTTTGTACCCAATTAAGCACATAAGTCACGCAATCATCGATATTTTTGTGAGGCTTGTGATAGCTCTGGGCAAAGAGTTCGTCACTCGCTGCCTTATTATCCAAAAAAGCCTTGATAGTCTGTTTGAAGTGTTCTGTACCTTTCATAATTATTCGGATTTAAGTTCTTTGTAACTGATTTTTACCAATAAAAATGCACCATAACAGATGATGAAAAGAAGTGCCGATACCACCATACTGGGATTAGCATGTATAAAAACTGCACTTAGGAACATAGCCACTGCACAAATAGCCATGATGACTGAAAGGATAAACTGAACTGCTGCCATATCGCTCTGAATTAGTTGGTTAAACATCGAATTATTCTTCAGCGAGCTTTAGACCTTTTTTTGAAAGATTTCCTTTCCTGTGTCTTTCGCATCCGCTGACTTTTTTTTTAGATTGAGAATCATTCCCCATCTGAGTTTGAGCCTTTTTTTTACGGCATTGTCTTTTCAGGAAAAGTGGAATTAGAAAAGTTTTGAACGAAAAAAATGTTGGGACAGCGATAAGCCGTCATCGTTATTTTTTTCAGGGCAAAGGCCCTTAGCCGGAACTCTTTCATTTCCACTAACCCTTATAAATTTGCCGTCAAAAAACAAAGGCTCTCAGATAGGGTATGGGCAGCAAAAACGAGGGAAGCAGGATGCCTTCGGAAAGACACGGGAAAGGAATGGAAGAAGAAAAAGAATGAAACTGAAAAGAACACTCTCTGCAAACGGTACAGGATGCCGGGAATAAGAAGTACCTTCAGGTACTTCATCATCGGGTGAACAATGCGAACAATGCGGCTGTAGCAGGCACTCATATCAGACCGGTACGTGGAGCATGTGAAAGATTAAGGTTGTTAAGGCAAATGCCTTAGCTCCGTATCGGACATGGTACGTGCCGGGATATGGGTGCCTTTCTTGACCGGCTCTTAGCAGTCTGTGAGCCTGAGAGCAGAGTGATAAGTGCCAGACAGGGCAAGAATACAGACGGTACCTTAATGGGGTGGTGGGAGTAAGAGAACTGCGTGTACGCAAGGACAACCTGAAAGGCTCTGCCTTACCTTATGGTATCACACCCGGACAGCATACGGAGCACATCAGCAAAGCCGTTGTGCCCCAAGATGCCGGCTGGGTGTGTATGGGTGAGCAATGAGTGGAGTGCATGGTCGGAAACGAAGTCTTTGGCCATGCAGCGGAACGGATGGCCGCTGCCTCTGTCCGGAGGGTGACCATGCAATAGTCACCATAGAACAAAGGCAACCGGACATACCTTAGCAGGGTGGTGGGAGTATGAGAACCGCGTTAGGGATAGGAGAATAAAGCCCACAGCAAGGCGAGGACTTGACGCGGATAGCCCGGCAGTTTACTGAAACGCCCAATAAACAGTACAAAATATCACGACAGAATCCTTCATCATAGGAAGGAAATCCGAGCAAAGTACGAAGTATGAAATTCAGGAATCATACAAGCAAAAAATCAAACTCACTTAAAAGCAGCATAACACATTGTCATTCAAGCAATTCTTCCGAAAGTACCATTTTTATCTGTTAATTAACTCTATAGCCTATGAAATATGACATCAGGAAACGAGGTCTCTCATGCATAATTTATAAATTTGAAAGAAAAAGGGATTATGGCAAGAATAGGATATATAGTGACAGAACTACCAGAACAGCGCATCGAGGAAGACGAACAAAGGATTCAGAAAGAGAACTGCGACTTCATCTACAGGGAGCGGTACAACGTAGAGGGGAAAACTAAAGAGCTGAAGAAACTTATGGACAATCTGAACGACAGGGATGAAGTTATCTTCTTATCAATGGCAAATGCCTTTAAAGGAGTAAGACAGCTTTGTTTATTCCTCAATATCAGTAGAATTAAAAATCTCAGAATTATATTCTTAAGGGACAGGATAGACAGTTACGGAGAGAAATATGAGAGTTCCACCGAAAATCTGCTGCACGCCATATCGACACTGACAGAAGATTCATACGCAATCAGGAAGATAAGGAAACTTTCGGAAAAAAGAGAAAGGAGCAGAAGCCAAGCCAGGCAGCTTCGCAACGAGAAATGCGTGGAGCTGTACAAAGCGGGCGTTCCGACAGATGAGATAAAAAAGCAGGTTGGTTTCAGAAGCAAAAGCTCAGTATTCAGGATTCTCAGAGCCAGTGGGGTGAAGACTGACAGGAGAAGGGATGGTGAGGAATAAAATTCAGCTATCTACTTTTATTAGAGAGTAAACATTTTCAAAAAGCATAAGCAGTTTCTTCTCAAAATCATCGGTAGGATGAAATGAGGAATAAAAAAGTAGTCCGCTGTATGAATTATAGAACATGTCAGAGACTAAAAGAAGATTCATATTGTTTTTAATTTCTCCGTTTTTCTCTGCTATAAGAAGAACATTCTTTATAAGTTCTTTTTCTCTGGCTTCTAGAGAAAGGTATTTTTCATAGAAAGAAGGATGATATCTTTGAGAATTAAGAATAAAAAAAGAAAAGGCACGTGCTGTTTCATCAACAGGAAGCTGAAGGAAATCCTGAATACGACAAAAACGCTTGTGCAAGAAACTTGCATAACTCATTAGAAAGTCATGAAGAGCAAATTTATCAGAGCCAGAAGTCTTAATCATAATATCATCTTCAACTTTAATCAGGTCAAGAAAAAAAAAAAAGTATCTACAACCAACCGGAAAAAAGTTCAATTTTATTAGGCGCATAATGATATAAGCCACCCTTGGAAATATTTTTGTAGCTTTTTATCATGTCGTCATAAGAAACATCTTCATAATGACGAGTAAGGAATAATTTGAAAATGGTTTTAAGTATTTCTTTTCTATTCTGCTTCATAAAGATAAGATATTATAGAAGTAAAGATATAAAAAACAAGGGAAATAATAATTTTAAAAAACAAGAAACATATAAAGAATGGTTATTAGCAAGTAAAGGCTCTCGTCAGGAGCCTTTTATGATTACCACACAATCCTCGACTTCGGTGGGAAGACCGAAAAGAGGGTATCGTGTGAAATAGGGTTGCGCTTCTTCATCAGGAGGAGTACAGACAAGTTCCGCACCGATACTTTTCAGCGTTTCATCAATCATCCTGACTTCTTCATCTGTCAGACCGGTCATGTCGCCGTTGAAGATATAACCGAAAGCCCATGTCGGGATTTTCTCTATGCTCTGTTTCATGGTATATGGGTTTTAGATTTGAACTATCTTGTTTATTCTGCCGTGAAGGAAGTTTCTCAATGCTGTCTTGTCGATTGACTTGTATTCGTACCAACAGCCGTACTGATTGACGAGAAATGTCTTCAGGATGTCAGAGAAATCAAATCTCCAGCCTCTCACCGGGATTCCGCTTTTGAAGTAGGTGTTATGGTTCACCTGGTATGAAATCCAGTTCTTTTCCTCACGGCTGAGTTTTTCCTTATTGTTCACTTTCTGACGAAGGATGTAGGCTTTTGCGTCTTTAAGAGTGTCAAGTGCGGGCACTTCCCACAATGCGAATTTTGTTGCTATTGCTGCCATAGTCGTTTGAATTTATGAGTTAATGAATTTATGCGGATCTGAGAGCGAGGGAGTTGAAGTTTCAACCATCTGCCGTATCATTTCCGACATTTTTTTATGCGTCTTCCGGTCGCATCGGTCGTTTCGTTTCGGTGCCTGGTTTGAAGGGCATAGCAGAAGCAAGGTTTTGAGAGAAAATACCTCGCCTCCGGCAGGGAAGATTTTCACTCAAACCGACAGGCCTAACCTTGATGAAGCGGAACAGCCCGATATACCTTTGCACCGCAGAACGGAATGGCCAACTGGTGCGGACGGGGCCGGATGGTGGAGGTTAATGAAGTGAAGGCAGAGAATTTACCTGAATAGTAATTTCTTTTCTGATGATAAAGCAAAAGACAATAATATAACTTATCTCTTTAGTAGATATGAATTATTGAAAGACAGCATACTAAGCTTATAGATTTAGAATAAAATGGCTATATTTGTTATCGAATATGACTTGTGGTGTATTTGATAAAGACAGTTTCATTGACTTAAATATGGAGGAATAAAAATGAACGGGACGATTGATTTTTTAAAGCAGCATGAAAGCAAAACGCCTTCAAGATACCAGGAAAATGCGGAATGGAGACGTGAAAACCGTGAATGGCTTAAATGGTCTCGTGACGTTGCCTTGTCACTAATTGATTACATGGAGACAAATGAAATCAACCGTAACGGGCTGGCAGAACGTCTCGGTGTTACGCCACAATATGTAAGCAAGATATTGTCCGGCAAGGTAAATTTCTCATTTAAAAGTATTGCTGAGATAGAGAACAAACTATCCATCAAACTCATAAGAATTATGGAGCCGGCATAAATGACAGCAATAAAACAAGGGAAGAGAGACATGGATAAAGTCTGTTCTTCCCTTATTGTTTTTGATTATGTGACATAATCAAAAGCGGAAGTGGTTCTTTATGTGGCGGAGGAATGGGGTAGGTTCCTTGTCGATAGAGTAAGGATTTCCCCATTTGGATATGCCTGACACGGATGCTGCGTATGTGATGTGCAGGCGTTTCTTTGCTCTGGTCATGGCCACATAGAAAAGCCTTGCGGATTCTCTGATTTCTTCCGGAGTCTTCTTGTCAAAGAACGGATAGACACCATCGGTAGCTTCGAAGATGATCACATTCTCAAACTCCAGGCCTTTTGCCTTGTGGACTGTAGAGACGAACACCTTTTCTGTTATACATGAGCTGTCACACAGGTCAGCCTCTCGATAGGTAGTTATATCAAGAAGGTGGGCTGAAAGCTGCTCCTTCAGGCTCGGTGTCTTCTCCGGAAAGATTACATCATTACGGAGGAAGCTGAAGATGTACTGCATCTTCGGGTTCGCTGTTATCCACTCCTTCTGTATGAATGTGCCGTACAGTTGCTCCAGCTCGTCAACAAGCAGAGCAGATTCAAACGACCTCTGGTAAAGACGGCTGAGTGTACCGTGATAGATGTCGGCATAGGCTCTGCGGAACAGCTCGGCCACGGCAGAGTTGTTCTGAAGACAGTCGATATGCTGCTGCATGTTGGCAGCAAAGATACCCAGGAAGTGGTCAAGCACTGACAAGGTGGCAATGACATCATCATCAGCCAGATGTGAATTCTCACCTTCGAGACCGAAGACCTCCAGCAGGGATTTAAGCTTGTAGGACTTCAGGCGTGGAGCCATGATACGTGCCACCCTGAGGGTATCGAAATACAGAGGATGAACGGTAAAGAAAGAGAAGTCACCGCAATCCCTACGGAGATTGTAGTCAAGAATATAACAGTCATATTCCACGTTCTGACCGATAAGGGTACAATCACCCACGAAGTCCATAAACGCACACAGACCGGTCTTACGGTCAACCTTATCCGCACGCTCATATTCCAGAAGAAGAGGGTTTACAATGCCTCCGAGCATAGCCGGTATCGGCTTGTCTGTGTGAAGGATGATGTTGAAGCGGTCGGTAATCTTCCCGGCATTCACCTTGATGGCCGCAATCTGTACGATATCGTCCTCAAAGACATTCAAGCCGGTAGTTTCCGTATCAAAGATGACGTATTCGCCCTGGCAGCACCTGTACAGTTCCAGCATGTATGAGCTGCGCGTGTAGTTGAGAAAATCCGACGGCAGCAGGTAGTTGTCACGAAGATGCTTCACGAAGCGCCGTGCCTCGGAGTCCTCATTGAAGATACCTGTCCCGGTCAGGATCTTTGACCAAGCCATCATGTTGGAATCCAAGTACACCACCTGCAGATGGGCGAAAAGCAGCTGCGCCTGTCGGGTAGTGAAAAGGTCTGTTCCGGAAATCTTGAAGTGGGGGATATTGCGGACTGTGAGTTCATGCGAAATCTGGTCGGCATCCTTGTTCCAGGGCACAAGAACAGCCACCCTTTCATCAGGATGAGAGGTACAAAAATTACCAACACTTTCAGCCACCAGCTTCACTTCATCGTCCTTTTCAGGAGCGGCCATGATGCAGAGAGAATCCTGTCCGGCTTCAGTAAGATTGTTCGTCTTAGGCAGGAAATGAGGGTCAACATCAAGCTCCATGTTGGCGTATGTATTGAAGACATCCAAGAGATATTTCGGGGAACGGTAGTTGAAATACAGGCGGTGCATGTTCTCTCCACAGCGTTCACGCAACCATTCAAGAGTTGCGAGCTTTGCGCCTATGAATGAGAAGATTGCCTGCTGCTCGTCTCCGAGATAAAGAGTCACGTTTTCTTTAGAATGGTCAGTAAACAGGTCGATGATTCCGAACTGAAAAGGGGAGAGATCCTGAACCTCGTCAATCTGAATCCAGGAATATTTCTTCAGCCTGTCCTGATGCTGTGAAGCGTGGATATAGGTCAGAATAAGCAGGTCATCAAAGTCAACCAGGTTCCTTTCTTCCTTGTACTGTTGGTATTTTCTTGCAAACTTGAACTGCTGGAGGCAGTCATCCAAGTACTTAGACGGCTGACCGGAAGTATCTACTTTCGGAAAAACAGTACCGTTGTAGAGTCCGGCAAAGTTCTCCATCGTGTAATCAAGGGACACCAGCTTGAACAGCGTCTTATAATCAAACGTGCGGAACAGGTCGGTGTGCATCAGGAACTCCTTAGGACATCCGTTGGCAATCATATATCCAAGGTGCTGCAACTTGATGGCATTGGTAAGAACACGATTATAGCCATTGCCGGCATAGGAACCTTCTTTCCAGCCGAAAATAGAAGCCATAATAGACAAAGATTCCTGCTCGTCAATGACGGTGGTATCACGTGCCACCACGTTGTTGTCAAAGAGGTAGTGCGAACAGAAGCGGTGTACGTTTCCGACAAACAGGCTCATTTCTCCTGAAGACTGAAGCCTTTCGAGTATTCTGGAGCGCATACCTCTGGCCGCCCTGTTAGTGAAAGTCAGGCAGAGCATGTCATCCAGTGACACACCACACGAGAGGGCACGAACCACCCTTTCGGCAAGGATATCCGTCTTGCCGCATCCCGGAGGAGCCAGAACCAGATGATAACCGCTGTCAAGGGTAATCACTTTCTTCTGGAACTCGTCATTCTCATACTTTTTGTCGAAGGTATATGCCGGGTATTCGTAGAGAGGGTAGCTGCCTGGAGTAGGGATGCTACCATCTTGGGTATTGGGTGTGTCGATGGGTTTCATTATATATTTTCTTACAGTTTGTCAGTTATAAGTCCGGGATCTATCTCCAACTTCGAGAAAGCAAACATTTTCTTGCCAAGATCCTTCAATGAAGCTCCTATATGGTAAACCTCTTTATCGTCAACTATCAGGAAACGGTCATGACTGTTCCGGTAGGTTCTGATATTGATGGGTGGGTACTGGTCATTATGCTTGTCAAGGTCAAGCTGAAGCTGCGGTGTAATCTTCTGTGTATAGATAGTGGCCGACACACCCGGATTGCGTTTGCTCAGCATAAGCAATACAGATTCATCGACATAGTTGTCTATCAAAAGAAGGGATTTTCTGGCGGTTTTGATAAGATCCGTTGCAAACTTGTAGGCATCGAATATCTGTCCGTCAAAGAAGATACCTTCCACCGGTGGCAGTGAGGTACGGACAAAGAAGTCTATCTTTTCCGAATGTAAGGCGACAGTTTTTTCAAGTTGTTCAATACGTTGATTAATAGCATATCCTTTAAGCATATATTCTTTAAGAATGGTATTCGCCCACCTTCTAAAGTCAACACCTCTTCTTGATTTTACTCGAAAACCAACAGATATAACCATATCAAGATTATAATGTTCAGTCTGATAAACTTTACCATCAGCAGCAGTTGTCGCAAATTTTGCGACAACTGGAACATTATCCAGTTCTTCTTTAAGAGCATTATTAATATGCTTACCAATTGTCTTTACATCACGGTCAAATAGTTCAGCAAGTTGTGAACGATTCAACCATACATTATCTCCATCTAACCTAACTTCTAGTCTAAGAGAATCATTAGGCTGATATAGTATTATTTCTCCTTGTTCCATTTTGTTTGGAATTTATACAGAATATTATTCAACAAAGAAATCACAATCATAAACATCTGTACCGGAAGGGAACTCCACCCTTACGCAGTAATTGCCGCAAACTATATATTTTTCTGATACGATAGTTCCGGTTTCTCCAGTATTCGGGTCTGTAACTTGGTAGCCTGGTACCATCTTGGCAAGTTCGGCTTTCATCTTATCTGAGGTAAAAACAGTTATGTTGCATCCACAATGTTCATAATAGACAAGGCCCATATCCATAGATTGTGTAGCCTGCTCTACGATATCCATGATTTCCTGTTTACTGAGTATAGTTTCAGTTTCAAACTGCTGTACCTTTATATCGGGGAATTTCTTTATAAAATCTTCCTTTGTCATAATAAGTGTTCTATTAATTATGAATTAACGATTTGAAATTATTTATAATAGTGTACGTTTTGATTCTGTAACAGATTCAAAACTTAAGAATGTACCCGTCAGCATCTTTAAAAGCGTTGCAATGTTCTAGATAATTTCGTGTAGCATCAAAGTCAGCACCCTGAATATTGGCGCTGAATTGTCTTACACGGGAAATAGCTCTTATAAGGACACTCGGATCATTTCTTCTTGTCAATCTGCGAAGGGCATTTAGATAATCCTCTCTGAATACAGTCGGAATAATAATCTTCGACTGGTCAGCGGCCACCAGTTCCGCATTCATCATAATTCTGGAAATACGGCCATTCCCGTCAGTAAAAGGATGTACCTCGCTAATCATAAATAGCATGAAGAGAGATTTGGCAAATGCATTATCCAATGCCTGATAATATTCAAAACCTTTTCTCAGTGTCCCTCTAACCAGCGTGCAATCCACAAAATGAGTATCACCGGCATGATTATTCTGCATCTTGAACATACCTGGATTCTTTTCAGGGCGAGCAGCCATCATCACCCGATGTCTGTCTTGAAGAATATCTATCAGTTCATCCGATGACGAAGGAACACGTCTCATTTCTCTGCGACTTGCCACGATGTGAAAAGTACCAAGTACGTCATGAGAATCTGCATTGCGAGCAGGCAGCGGCTGTCCGGTTTCTATAATCTGTCTCGCATCCTCTATTTCAAATTCCGTACCTTCAATATAATTGGAGAAATAGCTCTCGAAAAAAGCAAAATTCCGAAAGGCAGATGTTTCAACATTAGGTTCATCTATAGTTTCAAACGGTTGGTTATGCAATGCCTCAAACAGGACACCGAAGAGTTTGACACGCTCAGCATCAAACGGTTCACCGCTTGCTCTGGCCACGGCACCTGAAGAAGTCAATATAGATACTGGTCTTGTAAGTAACAACGCGCCTATGATAGAATTGAGAGTATTGAACTCCTCTTTCATACCAAGCTCCAACGAGCATTCTCTCGCCTTATCCCTGAAATCGTTCAGCCCTTTTTCTCCATTCACCTGAAGATGTTTTTCCAAGTAGTTTTCAATATATTCACGAGGTAAGCACTTAGACACACCACCACGTGAACGACTGGCCTGTAGATTCTCCAATGTTCTTCTTTCAGCACTTGATATATATAGATTCTCTATGAAGGGCATGTCACGTTCACCACCGCCATGTCCTTCCATCAAGTGAACCTTTAAACCCGGAAGTTTCACATTCTTCGTATATTCGTATGTAAGGTAAATATCTCCGGCTTCAGTAGGTTTTAACTCAAAAGCACTCCTATGACTGATTACAGCATGAGGGAAAAGGAAACCTAAAATGCGAAAAACATTGCGCTTGACTATATCCTCCAATGAATCCACCATATTGGGAGTATATATCTTAGATGTTATCTTACGGATACTGCCTTCATTTACCATTTTCTTCCTTTTGCTTTCACTCATATCTATACCAGCGAAAAGGATTTCCGAAATATTCAGTGCGATACTCATATTTTACAAATCAATATTTGCTACAAATATAGTAAATAAGAAGCTCTTTAAATACAAATTAGACCATTTTTAGTTTGATAAGAAGTGGCTTTTGACCATTTTTAGTCGGATAAGACGCTAAGGTCTTCTATGAGTGATTTGTGAATAATTATTTTCTGTTTGGTTGAATATCCTCTTCGGACAGATAGTTATAAATTGTCTGTTTTGCCTTGATGCCGGTTATCTCCATTATCTGCTGTACGGCTGTACCAGCCTTGTAGAGTTGGATGACAGCTTCCTTCTTCGGTTTTTTCATCTTAGTCCCTTCCTGTCTTCCGAACTTTACCCCCCTCTTCTTGGCTGCCTCGATTCCGGCTTTGCAACCTTCAAGAATAAGATTGCGGTTATACTCGGCCAGTGATGCAAGTATCTGCATGGTAAACCTGCCGACAGCGGTAGAAGTATCAAGATTGTCCTGAAGGGAAACAAGTTTGATTCGCCGTTGCTCCAGTTTGGCACAAAGGTCAAGCATTTCCTTTACGGATCTGCCTAATCGGTCAAGTCGGTAAATGACAAGTGTGTCATCGGCACGAAGGTAATCTAAGCAAGCAGTCAGACCTTCACGCTTGAACTCTTTTCCGGAGATTTTGTCTGTGAAGATTCGGATGCAACCGGCATTGTTCAGTGCATCTATCTGAGAAGAGAGGTTCTGCTCCCTTGTACTTACTCTGGCATATCCAATTATTTCTCCCATAGTCTAAATTATACTTGATTTTTCAAAGTTATTAGATTTAGACTTAAAAAGCAAGAAAAAAGCCCTATATATATAATGTATAGGGCAAATTTATTTAGTCTATGGTAATCTATAGTTTATTTTAGTCCTTCAAAAGATAATTTAGTAAGAGTTGATGAATATGTTTGTCACAAATAAATCATAAATTTGTGACAATATCCGCTAAAATTTTGTTTTGTCACAAATAAATCATAAATTTGTGACAAATTCAATGTATGAGTATTATAACGCAAATAGAAGATAGAATAAAATCATTTGGAAGGGGAAGCATTTTTTACCCTGATGATTTTTTGGATTTGGGTACATCTGAAGCAATCAGGCAGTCATTGACAAGGTTATGTAAAGACGAAAAGATTGTCAGGGTAGCCCAAGGAATCTATTGCTATCCACAAATTGATGAAGAACTTGGTCTTGGTATTATTATGCCTACCACAGATGAAATAGTCAGAAGTCTGGCAAAAAGAGACCACGCAAGGATTGTTCCGACAGGTTCATACGCACAGCATGTTCTTGGTTTATCTACACAAATACCATTGAACTGTGTATATATGACTGATGGTTCAGCAAGACATTTGGAGTTATACAATGGAAGAAAGATAACTTTCAAAAGAACGACACCTAAGAATCTTTCTTTCACCAGTAAATTAGCCATGCTGATAACATTCGCCCTTAAATCTCTTGGCAAAATGAATATAGAACAGACCGTCATAAAAAGAATCCGGGAATTACTGAAAAATGAGCCAAAGAGTGAAGTTATGAAAGACTTAAGTTTAATGCCGGAATGGATAAGGAATATAGTAACGGAAGCTTATGAATAATTATTTTAGTCTAACAAGAACAGCAGCAAAAGGTATTACAGGCAGCAGAAAACAAGATAGGATTGCCTGGACAGGCCATAGAGAAAGATATATGGGTAACAACGATATTGCAAATAGTTTTTACCATGTCTTGTGCTGAACATTTAATATTCAAGGGCGGAACTTCAATATCAAAAGTTTGGAACCTGATAAAACGGTTTTCAGAAGATATTGACCTTGCCATTGATCCTGTTGTCTTTGAAATAACCGGAGATATAACAAAGAAGAAAATAAAGAAGCTCAGAAAGCGTCATCTGTTTATGTAAGAGATACGTTCTATCCTGAGCTACAGCAAGCAATAGAGGATCATGGTCTGGCAGATTTATGTTCTGTGGAAGTTGAACCTGATGGAGAGGGTGACGGTACTTATCCTGAGCCAAGAAAAGTATGGATTAAATATGACAGTGTTTATCCTTCAGAATTAGATTACCTTAAACCGGTTGTCATGCTTGAAATCAGTGCCCGTTCACTAATGGAACCATGCACTGTTACCAAAGTAAAGAGTATGGTAGAAAACAACTACCCGAATATTCAAACGACACTGGTAGATTCTGATATTACCACTGCCAATGCAGAAAAGACTTTTTTGGAGAAAGCTTTTCTAATACATGAAATGTTCTCTGTGGAAGGACATGGAAGGAAAGCAGACAGAAAATCAAGACATCTGTACGATTTGTCAGAAATGATGAAGCATGGCATAGATGACAAAGCTATAAAAAATGATGATTTATGGGAGTCAATCAGGCGACATAGGGAAATATACACTTCTGTAAGTGGCATGGACTACACACCGGATATAAGAAAAAGAATAGTCCTCATACCACGAGAAGATATAATATCCGCGTGGAAAAAGGACTATACTGACATGAAGGACGATATGATATTCGGAGATAAGCCCACATTTGACGAACTTATTGATATGATGAAAACACTCCCAAGAAAAGTTTAGAAACACTTAATATATAGTATCTTTGCTCCGTAAATCAAGCATTTATCAAAATAATCAGAACCATAAATAAGCTTATGAATCATTTAGTGTATCAATACTCATTATGCGCAGCCCTGTCGCTAATGACATTCTTCAGTTTATACTTCTTGCTGACAAGAACACCGGAAAAGCCGATATTTAAAGATTATTTCCGTTCACGCCGGATTATGGGAACGGCATTGCTGGTTTTGTCGGCCAACTATGCGGTTCATCTGTTCTGTGGTATCCGTTTTGTCAATCATAATGCGGCCATACTGATGAACCTGTCAACCTACTTTCTGTGTTACTGGCTTTTCAGCTCGGCACTGATGACGTTATTGGACAAGCTATACATTACAGTAAAACGCTTTGCCATACATCTGCTGTTTTGGATTATCTATACCGGATTATCAAGTTATGTGCTGTTTGCGGTATCCAAAGGAAGTGCACAAAACATCGGCACAGTAATCATGGCAGCATGTCTGATATGCTATGGAATTTGGCTTGCCACACGTCTGATACGGACATATAAAAAAGCCACCAGAGGATTTAAGGACATCCATTCAGAAAATATAGAAATCTACATAAAATGGATGAATGTCATCACCTACTGGGCTGTCCTTTACGGTGTCGGATGCGGACTGCTGACATTCCTTCCTGATCAATACATCAACTGGTGGATTCTCTCATCAATACCTTTTTATGGTTACCTGTTCTATTCTTATCAGAACTATATGATATACCATGAACAGATAGAGCGGACACTGGAGATAGAGAATGAAACGGGAACAGAAGATGCAAAGGATGAAACGGAAAATGAATCTCCCAAATATTTTGAAAACATAGAGAACAGTCTGGCAACCTGGCTGGAAAGCAAAAGCTATACACAGTCAGGATTGACAATACAGGATATGGCAAAAATGCTTGACACCAACAGAACATATCTGAATGCCTTTATAAAGGAAAAATACCATCTGTCATTCTGTGATTGGATAACTGATATCAGATTGGAATACGCAAAAGAAATACTGAAGGAGCATCCTGAAATAAGCATACAGAGAGTCGCCGAGCTATCCGGTTTCATGTCACGAAGCTATTTCACCAAATCATTTACTGAGAAGGAAGGATGCTCGCCTGCCAAGTGGAAAAAGGCAATTTTGCCTTAAAGCAAGGAAAATGAATTTGTGCTCATTTGACAAAACAAATGTGCTCTATCAACAAAATGTGCTCATTTGACAATTTAAAAAGTGCTCTATCAACAAAAAAGGAAGATAATGAAAGAAAATTGAGAAAAACTGTATCATTGAAGACAAGAAAAACCTATTTTTCATAACTTTGTTAAAATGAGTAAGAAATAAAACTGATATTACATCGTTTATGAAGAAATTTTTATTTACATTTTTTCTGTTTACAGTCTTTCTGACGACTGTTTTTGCGCAGCAGAAAGCAGACACGACCTACACCTTCCGGTTCGTTCCGCAGAAGGATATGTTTTATGTTCCCTGGAATGGGAATGACACAGAACTTGCCCGCCTGCTGGAATGTATCAAAAGCAACAAAGCAACAATTCTTGACGGCAAGCTGCCGCTTTATGTCGATGGCTACTGCAACTCGCTGGGCAGTGAAGCCGAGAACCTTGCCACGGCGAAGATCCGTGCCAACCGTGTGAAATCAGAACTGATTACACGCGCGGAAATAAAAGAGGAGAATTTCATTACCCGCAACCATGCGACTGAGGGTGATTTTGTCACCGTGCGCCTGACGGTACCGGTAAAGGAAACAGCCGAGACGGATGCTGATACGGAAGCACGACGCAAGGCTGAAGCCGAACGTCTGGCAGCCGAGAAGCGTGCCGAACAGGAACGGCTTGCCGAAGAGCAGCGCAAGGCGGAAGAAGCCCGACTTGCCGCTGAAAAGGCAGAGGCAGAGAAAGCCGCTCAACAAAATACACTTGCCGACATGCCGTCGGAAACCAAAACACCAACTGATTATCATCTCTCCCTGCGTGCCAACCTGCTGCGCTGGGCTACCCTGACACCCGATTTAGGACTTGAATGGCGCATCTGCCCGTCGTGGGGCATTGCCGTAAACGGCTCGTGGACTTCTTGGACATGGAGCGACAAGGACCGCCGCTACGCTCTGTGGGAAGTGGCTCCGGAAGTGCGTTACTACATGGGCGAGAAGAAAGCCTGGTATCTGGGTGCGATGTTCAAGGCCGGACAGTTCAACTACAAGCTCTCCGAAACGGGCAAGCAGGGCGACCTGATGGGTGGCGGCATCACTGCCGGCTATCAGCTGCGGCTGAACAAGGCACTGAATCTTGATTTCAACCTCGGCTTGGGCTACCTGAATGCCGACTATGAGAAATATGAGGTCATTGACGGTGTGCGAGTATGCCGCGGCAACGAGACAAAGGACTGGTGGGGCCCCATCAATGCCGGTGTGACATTGGTATGGAAGTTATTCTAACTCGGAGGAATCGAATATGAAAGCAAGACAATATATAAATATGATGGGAATGGCAGCCGCCGTGCTGCTCTCTTCCTGCGTGAAAGATACGCTTTATGACACGCCGCACCCCGACTACGGGAAGATTGCGGTGACAGCCGACTGGTCGGCCCGCGGTGAGGGCATCGACATACCTGCCACATGGACGGTCACCATGGGTGACTATACGGGTACGGAGACTTCCGCCACCCATGCCCCCGACCATCTGTTTGCTCCGGGCAGCTACACCCTTGCGGTGTGGAACCCGGCTGAAGGAATCACGGTAAGCGGTACCACCGCCACCGTTGCCGCAGCCACGGGAAACCGGGCAGGCACGGATGCCTTTGTGAACAATGCTCCGGGATGGTTCTTCACCTATACGGAACAGGTGAGCATCGAGAAAGACAAGGACTATCCGCTGACCGCCGCGATGAAGCAGCAGGTACGCGAGCTGACGCTTGTCGTCGAGCCGACGGGTGATGCCGCCGGACGCATCACGGAGATTGTTGCCCATCTGACGGGTGCAGCCGGAACACTCGACTTCGCAACCGATACCTACGGAGCCGCTTCGAACGTCGCGCTGCCCTTCACCAAGATAACCGAAGGTGATGATGCCGGCAAGTGGAAAGCCACGGTGCGGCTGCTGGGTGTGACCGGCACGGAACAGCTGCTGACGGGCGAAATCCGCTATGCTGACGGCAACCCGACCCCCACCACGCTGAGCGACCTTACGGAAGCTCTCGCGGCCTTCAACACCGGAAAGGGCGAATCGCTGACCCTCGGCGGAACGCTGGTTGAGACTCCCGAAGGCATGGAAGTGGACGGAGCCGGAATTACCGGCTGGGAAGAAGTGAAAGGTGATGATGTAAACGCCGATTTGTAACTAATAAAATGACAGATATAATGAAGACAAGATTTTTTGCACTTGCGGCGCTCGCCCTCGCACTGGCAGCCTGCAATAACGACAACGAGATTCTGAACAATGACGGTCCCGTGGCCGCCCGGTTTATCGCCGACATCGCCCCCGCCACCCGCGCCAGCGGAACCACATGGGATAACGGTGACCGCATCGGCGTCACCGACATCGGTAACGACACCCAGTACGGCAACGTGCCTTTCATCCTGAAGAACGGGAAATTTGAGGCAGAAGAAAAGGTCATCTATATCGAAGATGCAGAGACCCATACTTTCCGCGCCTACTATCCGTACAACGCGGCGGGAGGCACCCTCGCAGCCACGACCGATGCCACGGCGCAGCAGAACCAGCCTGCCATCGACTTCCTCTTTACTTCAGGAGCTACGGGGGACAAAAACAGCCCGGTAGTGAGCTTCACCGACAAAACGAAGGATGGCGGTGAAGACAACTCCTTCCACCACCGCATGAGCCGGATAACCCTTACCTTCGAGGCGGGCGACGGCGTGGATTTCAGTGTGATCAAGCCTGAACGTTACACGCTGGACGGATTGAAATTCACCGGTACGTTCAACACGGCCGACGGTATTGCCACCGCAGACGACGGGGCACAGACCGGAGAACTGACCATGGAGCTGGCCGACGGCAACCTCACGTCATCGGTCATCCTCTTCCCGCAGACAGCTGCATCCCTGCCGTTGACTGTGAATTACAGAAGTCAGAATTATCGTGCCACGCTCACCGTGCCCGAAGGCGCACTGCAGGCGGGCAACAACTATACCTATACCGTCAAGGTACGCAACAAAGGCATTGAAGTCAGCGAAGCCACCATTGCAAAGTGGAACGACATAGACGGCGGAGAAGTGGGTGCTGACCTGTAAGAGAATGAAGAATTAAGAATGAAGAATTATGAGACATAGATTATTTATCCCCGCAGCCACCGCGCTGCTGATAGCCCTCACCGCCTGCACGCAGGACGAACTGGCTGACGATAACCGTCTGCCCGAAGGTGAATACCCCGTAGTCATCCGTGCCACCGGACTGTCCGTAGAGGCAACTCCGCAGGCAGCCCCATCCATCCACCCGTGCCACCGTGGACGGCGACTGGCAGGGCGTACAGACCGTGGCACTCAAGATGGGCGACGCGGTAAAGGAATACACCGTAACGCCTAACTCCGCTGACAATACGAAAGCCACGCTCTCATGCGAGAACGACCCGCACTACTGGACCAGTCGCGACCCGATTACCGTATCGGCATGGTGGCCCCTCGACAAGGCTGACATCACACGGATGCCTGCCGTAAAGGTGGCCGAAGACCAGAGCAAGCTGGCCGCATTCCAAGGCAGTGACTTCATCTCCGCCGAGAACCAGACGGTGACGTTCAGCGACCCGAAACTCACCTTTACCCACCGCACGGCACGCGTGGCCATCGAACTGAAGCCCGGCACTGGATTCACGAGCGTGGACGGTGCCACGGTGAGCCTCGTGAGCTTGTCCACCGATAACGAAAACCCGACCGCCATCAAGACCTACCACGCAAGCGGCAACAGCTACGAGGCACTGACCGCCCCGCAGACCGTTGCGAAAGGCGAGCCATTCATCCGCGTGGAACTTAGCGGCGGCAACTTCTACTTCCGCCCGCAGAACGACGTCGTGCTGGAGGCAGGCAACCGCTATACCTACACCGTCAAGGTGAACGCCACCGGGCCTGACGCTGGCAGGCTGTGAAATCGGCAAATGGGACGACGGCGGCGGCGAAGAAGGCGCAGCCGAGGATTTGGGCTATAACAACGACACCACCACCAAGACCTACACGGTCTATAACGCAGACGGCCTGATGGCATGGAACGAAGCTGTGCAGAGCGACCTCACCATCAACTGCACCCTGACTGCCGACATCGACCTTACGGGCAAGAATTGGACTCTGATAGGTAATGGCACCACTTCTGAATCCGGTTACCAAGGCACCTTCGACGGACAGGGACACCGCATCACGGGGCTGGCCATCACTACGGACAATCCGCGGGGTGAGAGTGCTGCGTTGTTCGGCGGTATCGGCGGCAACGGCGAGGTGAAGAACCTGCAACTGGTGGATGTGGACTTCAACGTGATACAATACGGTGTGGCCGGCGGCATAGCAGTCAGCAACTACGGCACCCTCACCGCCTGTTCCGTAACGGGAACGATTGCAACAGCCAGTGGCAGTGTCGGCGGCATAGCAGCCAACAACGTCGGTACCATCACCGCCTGCTGGTTCAACGGAACCCTGGCAGGGTCTATACCCGGTAACATAGCCTCTACCAACTTAGGCACCATCAACGCTTGCTATTATGGCAAGAATGGGTATAAAGGAGTAATGAATAACTATGGCACCACCGATACGAATGAAATATACTCCGGCGCCTCCTGGCAGCCAGCCGTATACGGCATGAACCCCGCCCTCACCGGCAACGACTACCAGTGGGTACTCGGTCCCGACGACCTGCCCGTACTGCAAAGAAACCATAACAACCCCTAAACAACACGCATCATGAAACGAACAACCATCCATATATTCGCAGCCCTCGCCCTGCTGCTCGGCCTGACCGCCTGCACGCAGGACGAAGCGGGCTTCCTGCCGGAAGGGGCGGAAGGCACACCCATCGTCTTCACCGCCACGGGGCTGAACCCCGACGCAACAGCCACCGCCGGTACCCGTGCCCCGGTGGACGGCGACTGGGAGGGCGTGCAGAGCGTGGCAGTCAGGATGGACGGCACGGTGAAGGCATACAATGTGACGCCCTCCACCTCCGACAACACCGGCGCCACGCTGACCTCCACCGACCCGCACTACTGGACCAACCACAATAACATCACCGTCACGGCGTGGTGGCCCTACACCGCTGGCGAAACAACCCCGCCTGCCGTGAAGGTAGCTGCCGACCAAAGTGCCCGGAAGAACTTCGAGGGCAGCGACCTCATCGTGGCCGAGAAACAGACGGTGAGCTACGGCAACCCCACACTCCGCTTCACCCACCGCACGGCACGGGTGACCGTCGTTCTGACGGACTACACTGAGGAGCAGATTTTCGTGCGGCTGACAGGCCTCTCCACCGAGAACGGAAACCCGGCTGTAATCGCCCCGTATGACAAGGGCGGTGACACCTACACCGCGCTCGTCGCCCCGCAGACGGTGGCGGCGGGCACGGCCTTCATCACCTGCAAATTCACCAACGGCAAGGTCTTCGTCTATAAGATGCAGAGCGATGCCGAATGGAAAGCGGGCGAGGAATATACCTACACCGTCTCCCTCGCTGCGGCAGAAGACCCGGGATACACCGTGTCGGAGGACGGCAAGACCTACACCGTCTATACCGACGAGGGGCTAAGAAATGTAGCCAAGCTGGTGAACGAAGAATGGAAGTTAGACATCAATATCACCCTGACCGGCGACATCAACCTCACGGGCATCGACTGGACACCGATAGGCAAAGGCTATAACCACCAATACACCGGCACCTTCGACGGCGGCAACTATACCATCACGGGGCTGGCCGTTACGGGAAGTGACCAATATGCGGGCCTGTTCGGACATATCGGCTCCGGCGGCACGGTGAAGAACGTGACGCTGAAGGACGTGAAGATAGAAAGCAATCACAGTAGCGGCAACGTCGGCGGCGTGGCGGGATGGAGCTATGGCAACATTGAATACTGCTCGGTGTCGGGCAGCGTCAGCAGCAACTCCACCGCAGGTGGCGTGGTGGGCTATCAATCGGACGGTGCCATCACCGGGTGCAACTCCTCGGCCACAGTGAAGGGAATGGTGCGGGCAGGCGGCGTGGCAGGTGCAACAAATAGTGGTGCCTCTGACCGGCTGCTATGCTACGGGCAGCGTAAGCGTTGAAAATAACACCACAAGTGCTGCCTATGCCGGCGGCGTGGTGGGATCTAACGGAGCAAGTAGCACCCTGACCGCCTGCTATGCCACGGGCAGCGTGACCGGTAGCGGAAGCGGCACCATCTATACAGGCGGCGTAACGGGAAGCAACGATTTAGGCACCCTGACTGCCTGCTACCATGCCAAATGGACTGTCAGCGGCCCGGGAGGAGCCACAGGCGGCGTGGCGGGACGGAACTTCAAGGACTTCATGTTTGGTGGCGGTATCATCACCGCCTGCTACTGGGGAAGCAATCCCTACACAGGCATCGGCTACAATGAGGGAGGCAGCACCACCATCGAAACCACCAAAGTGACGGACGGCGACTGGTTAGACGCCGTTGAACAGATGAACGCCGCCCTGCAAAGTGCAGGCTCAGAGTGGCTGTACGAACTCACCGGAGCATTGCCAACCTTGAAGAAACAGTAAACCATCGGGCGGGAAAAATTCCGCCCGAAACGGGAGATAACCGAAGTATAACAGTTGTATCTGCGGTTATTGAAAAGTGAAAAAAGAAGCCTTCGGCAGTGCCGGGGGCTTCTTTTTTATTAACTAATCTTTATCCAATATAAAGATTCAACATCAAGCTCAGATTAGCCAGTTTTCCGTCATGAGGAGCATTAAAAATGATCTTGTCCTCACGAGCCAACCAACCAATTGCTCCAGCAAGCTGCCGTTCATCCAGACCAGTTGCTTTCATTACTTCTTCAAACGTCATTTCACGATTTTCCTTACTTAAGAGTCGCCATACTATACCGGCCCACTCACCTATTTTATTTGTATCCATAATTTGAAATATAAAAACAATTATATCAAAAGATAAACGTCAATAACAATTTCATTCTATATACTAACAAATAACACTAACTCATTAATAATTAAGGCATCATTAAATGGTAGCTTTCTGAAAATATATTTTGTAGTATCAACAAATATAATCACAAATAAAAGAACTTAGCATAAATAAAGAATCAAATTAAATGCAAGTGCTTAATATTTATACTAAATTTGTATTTAGCTATTACAACTAACAAACATACTATGAATGAAAGAATGCTACTTGAGCCATTAAGAGAAAGGCTATATTACGCATGTGACGCATTTGTTACATACATCGACAGTAGGGTACTGATTTTTGATTCAAATGAATTGCCCCAAAACCTTGAAGATAAAGCGGAATTTATAACAACCCGTAAATACTATATACTGGAATCAGGAGATCTATGTCCATGTAATGATTTATACTTTAAAGAAGACATAAGACTATTCAATAGAATACGATTCGAGCAAAATGAAGAAATAAGAAATTTCGCTTTCAGGTGTTTATACAACGGGCTGATGGAAGAATTAGAAAATGAAGATGAAAAATCGAATATAGAACTTCTAACAAAGAAATCCGTTGATTACCTTTTAGAAATAGGCCTGTATAACATAGATAAGTACAAAAATGAAATTTCGGAAGCATATAAGAAAATAATGAATGAAGAGAATCAATAGCAGAGAAGCTTCAAGAGAGAGAAAATACAAATCATTTCTCCCCCTTGAAGTAATAGTATTATAAACCAAAAGCAGATTTTAGCAATCCCAAAGCCTTTTCAACATCTGCCTGATTTACGTCCAAAAGGTCATCACCCCAGTATTCTGGAAAATCAATGATTGATTTGCCGTTGTTCAGGACTGCATTCCTGATGGCTTTCTTTACATTCGGAAAAGATGGCTCTATCTGGAAGTGCAGGCAATGTCGGACAGCCCATGTAAGCGTTTCCTCGTCTATGAAGAAACGGATGGTCACATTCATGTGAACCTGGTTTTTCTGTTCAATTTTTTTCCTTTTGGCCTGTAGTTTCGACAAACGTGAATAGAAGAAAGACGGAACATTCTTTCCCTCGGAAACAAGCCTTTTCATTTCATCCTGAATTTCATTGATACCGTCACGGATGTCAGTAAGGTCAGTACAGTTTGAAGCGATTGTATAAGGTGAAAGTTTTGTTTTCATGTCAATATGATTTATAGGGTTAAACATTATATCTGTAATTCTTATAGGATGTCTTGTGTATATCCACAGCATCATATACTTCGTCTGCATGTTCTGATGGCATTATAAAGCCGTTACATTCAAGAATATGGCAGACAGTATATCTGGCGGTAATCCTGTTGTCCAAGATGATGAACTCAACATTCCTGAAAAATCCTTTGAAGGTCTTGCCATTTGCATCTGTGATTAAAACAATCTCTCCCTTCAGGTGGTCAAGTTCTGCAGCTCTCTTCTGTACATTCTTAAGCAATATATTGGCACTTTTCAAGCCTTGCTGAATAATAACTTCCGGTTTCATAAGATAACAAATTAAAGTGTTGTATAATTGTTCATTATACCCTATCCTTTATACCTTGATACAAAGGATAGGTAAAATGAGTCAGTCTATATCATAACCTATCATGGTATTGTCATTGATAAGCAGATAATAATAGCCGTTCCCGGTGTTTCGGTATTCCTTCATAAAGCCTGCTGCCATGTCACCGTCCTCACGAGGTTCGCACCAAAGTGTGCCGTCATAGCCACAAAAGTCAAACCTGTAGCTGGAATACTTTTCTTCTTCCTGAAGGCTTCCCTGAAACATTCCATCACCATGTAGCCGCAATACTTCTCGATGGTGCTCAGTCTGATACATTTTCCGTCAATGGTGGTTCCTGTCGTGATATGGTTTTCAAACAGTGATTTCTCCGGATCTGCATCTGCAATCTGTCTTAGCCAGGCGTTGGTATGTGAAGCCAGCCTCGCCAGCTTCTTATATTTCAAGACCTCTTTTCTGACGGTTTCCTTATCATCCTCACCGGTCGGATAATAAACAGCCTGAATGGATGCCCAATCATAAAACCTATAGCCTTTCCTTTCTTCCTCTCTGCGATGATACCTATCACTCCTTCCTGACGGTTGATAAAAAGCCTTCTGCGCTTACCGTTGATTTTTACGTACAGTGAAGACGGGTTGTTGGGGTTACGGAGATATACTTCTGCCGGATGTATCGTTGTTGTGTTCATATCGGTAAATTTTGAAAATTAATAGCATTTTGATTCTGTGACATAATCAGATTAAGAGTAAACCATATCTTCGGCAAACCTCTCTATCCAGTCAACGATATGGTTCATGTTGTATTCAGAAGTGATAATAGCTTCCGTTTCGCTTATTTGAGTAAACCTTGAAGATTCATATCCGTCTATGAACTCCTTTTAGCTCTCTACACCGAACATTTCCTTTTCTTCATCGAACTCCTTATCAATTTCATCAAGCGGTTTGTTGAATTTAATGCGCAAAGTTTCATAGTTCTTTTCCATAATACAATCATTTAGAGTTATTGATAATAGTAATATTTCCATACACTTTTCTGAATGCTTCTGATACATCATCAAAGTATCTGTTGCCATATTCACAGGTAAGTTCCTTTGTCCAAAAGTCAAAGCTGAAAGATTCAGTACAGTCTATCGTTACACTAACATAGTCCTCCATACCACTCTGACACACAATGGTATGCCGTTGTACCTTAAACTGACGGTTCAGGCTCATATATCTTGCGGTCAATTTCTTAACCATCATTTCAATCCACTTCATAATGTTTGTCATTTAATTGTTTTGCTACTTTTTCTTGAAAAAGTAGTCACAACCTATTTTTAAGGTTGTGCTACTCTGCTCACTTAGATTCTGCCTTCATCTGCATAACTGTAGTAAGAATCATTGCAGATGATAACATGGTCAAGCATTCGGATATTGAGTGTCTTGGCTGCCGTTGCTGCCGATTGGGTCAGCTTATCATCCTCTGTACTCGGTTTTTTGTTTCCGCTCGGATGGTTGTGAGAAAGGATAAATGAGGTAGCCTCGCAAAGAATAGCCTCTTTAAGCAGTACCCTTATATCAATCAGGCATGTATTCAGTCCACCGGAAGAAATGCGTATTCTCTTGATAACTCTTGCAGACGAGTTCATTAAGATAGCCCAACATTCTTCTGTCTTGTTATCTCCCAAAACTGGCTGCATATAGTCATAAATGTCTGTACTCTGTCTGATAACCGGTCTTTGGTTCTTATGAGAGTTGCAGCGTTTGTAAAGCTCCACTCCTGCCATAACGAGATTGCGCTTGCCTGGTGTCATTTTCGCCAGAACATCCTCAAAGCTGCATTCTTCACCATATACCACTTCCTTTTCCTGTACCTTGTTTACCATAACTGCGCTGTTAGTAAGAATGTACACAAGTTCTGAACTATCCATCAGTCTGTAGTCGCCGTTCACTTCAAATCCTTTTCTCATATCCGTATGCTTTAGAGTGTTAAAACTTGAATTATTCTTCAGCGAGCTTTAGACCTTTTTTTTAAAACCTTTGTCTTGGTTTGGTCTTTTGTCCGCTGACTTTTTTTTTAGATTGAGAATCATTCCCCATCTGAGTTTGAGCCTTTTTTTTACGGCATTATCTTTTCAGGAAAAGTGGAATTAGAAAAGTTTTGAACGAAAAAAATGTTGGGACAGCGATAAGCCGTCATCGTTATTTTTTTCAGGGCAAAGGCTCTTAGCCGGAACTCTTTCATTTCCACTAACCCTTATAAATTTGCCGTCAAAAAACAAAGGCTCAAACTCAGATGGGGATATTTCGACCTGGAATGAGGAAGCGGACAGACAAAAAGACCATTCTAAGACAATCGGAAAAAGAGTTATACCGATTAAGAGATATGGGACAAAAGAACAAAGGTTCACTGTAAAGAGAGTAGACCAGTAACGGACAGGCTTTAGTCTTCCTGAAAGGTGTGACGAACAGCTTTTTGTTTATCATATTTACCTACACCAGGAAATAGTTTATTGCTCGTAGGGAAAGCTTAGAGTTACTTTTGTACAGAATGTTGGTGAGAGACAAAAAGATGGCAAAATGTATAGTGTTGATAATTTGAGCATTAGGATTATAAGGCAACTGTAAGGGACATCCTTAGAGTTACTTTTGTAGTAAATGTTGGAGGTACCAGAAAGAATAATGTTTATATGGGATAGAAGGGAAAAGAAAGCAAAGGACATAAAAGGTATGCAAGGAACAACCAGGCATACCCTAATCTGATTTGATTGTGTTACAGATTCAAAAGCTATAATATCATTGATTTTCGTCACCAAAGAGTTTGAGCTGACGTTTGTTTTCCTCTTCCTCGGCAGCTCTTCTTCTACGTTCATATATCAGATGCTCTTCATATTTTAGTACACTCATCATATCCTTGATTGTGTTCAGCCTATCTTCTTCGTTTGTGAAATATGGAATGTTTTCTTCATCACCTTTGAAGTACTGAGTGTACATATCGATATAGCACTTGAAACTCTCTTTCAGGGTAGAAGGTATCCTTAAAGTTGTCGTTACATAACCGGTCTTCAGTTTGGGGCCCGCACCTGCTCTTTTTCCACCACGCTTGTCATTAATAATCTTCTCAATATCCCAGGCTGTAAGATTAGTTTTAGGAAGAAAGATTTCCTCTCCTTTTGAAGTCATCGCATAATATATATCAGAAAGCCATCTCTTCCATACCTTTGTAATCTGTCCAGTAAAATATAGGCGAAGAAACTCTTTGGTAAGATGGTTGTCAGGGAGTTTTCCAACAGGAGTTACACCGTCTTCATCAATAAAGACATCCACATCAATATTATATTTTTCAACTAGTTCAAATTTATTTTCCATATAAGCTAATTTGTGTGGTTTGGGACAAAAATAGTGAATTTTGATTATGTCACAAAATCAAAATTAAATAATTTGAACGTATTGTGTTGTAAAATTTATTGTAAAAAAAGACTTGCCTATTCCATCAGGAATCAAGCAAGCCTACAGCATAAATGCGCAATGAATCAGTCTTTCAGAGAGTATGTCTTCACTATCTTCTTACCTACTTTTTCTGTAGAGAAGGAAAGTTTGTCTTCTTTAGACAACCAACCGATAGCAGCCCAGAACTCTGCGTCTGAAAGTTTAGATTCCTTTTTAAGGTGTGCAAGTTCAACACTCTTTTTACCATCGAGAATATGCCAGATAACGCCGGCATTCTGACCAATTAATACCTGTTCCATATTGAAATTGATTAAATAAATAATGAAAAGTAAAAAAATAAGGAAATGTCTATCACAACCTGGAAAGGATACGATAGACGTGCCGCAGATGCAGCTATAAACTTAAATTATAATGTGCTTTGATTTACTGTCAAGAATATAAGAGATGAAAAGGGAATAACAGTATTGGAGTGTTATAAGCGTCTTATAACGAGACAAAGATACAGAAATTTTCTATCATCAAAGAAAAATTGAAAAGAAAAAGCGGTTAAGTTGCCTTAACCGCCCAGAGCCATGCACGTCTTCCGTAATAGGCTATTACCAGAACCGCTACTTGAATACCATAAAAATAACAATAAAAACTGAGAAAATCAATTCAGAATAGGTTATATTTACAATATAACAAGATAAAGACTATCATTGGTTAATAATTGTAAGGGTAGATATTAACATCCATAAAAAAACTATTCAGATTTCTTTTTAAAGGGACTTACGAACTTATCAAAAATTATACCTCCCAATATAATGAAAACAAACACAACAGACCAAATTATCCATAGATTATTTGTTGCTGTGCCGCCTGCATCAATACCATCTTCTTGAAACAAAACACCTATACTAAAGCCAATAATATATGCAAAAGCGGTACAGATAGGAGTTATTTTGCCATTAAAGAAAAAAGAGATTACCAATGAAATCACTCCGATAACAAACAAACCAAGTGGAAACTGCTTCATACCGTGAATGTCAAATAATACATATCTAAACAACAAAAAACCAATACAAAGCACACCCAAAGACAGCAAATGAATAATTACATTTCTCTTAAGTAACATATAATCAGACTCCTTTGTCATTAAAATAGTTAAGCGAACAATGAGCAAAATAATCTATACTTCTTTACACAAGTCACAAAACCTACAGTAAAACGAAGCTTTTATATAAACTAGAACAATTGTAAAATGGTGCACTATATCATTTTACAAGCTCAATATCTAACCCTTGAACATCCAATACTTTACTAAAGAAATCTTTTATCTGTGCTTCTGTCTGCAAATTTATAAGCATAGGATTTATTATAAAGTTCGCATAAGATTGTACAATACTTTCGTTGTGAGGCATAAATAAAACCATACAGCAGAATTTATCGAAGCTATAAATAAACAAGCAGGGGGCTTTTAATTTATCATAATGGAAAACATCATCACAAGAAAGTAAAGAGGTTGCAGCTAACTTAAGAGAACCAGAATAAGAATTTATCTTCATAGGTATGCTCTTATATATCCTTTCTGTAATATTGTCATTGTTTATGCTATCACCCAGGAATACACTTATGAAAGGACGTAAATCTTCAACCTTAAAGAGCGTATATTTAGAATTAAGATCACAAGAAGATAAATTATCAATGACCTTTATAATTTCTGTATTGTTTGTAGAATAATTTATATATGTTGAATCTTTAGCTAAAAGGCATAAGTTCTGTATTATATCTAAACTCTTCTGAATAAGAAAATTAGGATTGACTTTTATATAAATAGCTGTAGGCCCGTCTGCACTGCCTATTATACCAATTGAATTAACCTCGCTATTCTTATAAGTTTTACAACTGATGAATGTAAATGAAAGCAGGAATAGCATAAGCTTTCCGATCAATTTTTTTGTTTTCATAATACTTAAATTAATAGTTTTGTATTAATTCAATTTTTTTGCACTTGATTATAATTCTAAGCAGCTAATATCACAAATATAGTGTTTATAATTGAAAGTAGAAACACATGCCAAATCTTTATGCAATAAATAAGTAAGTTCTAATCTTCAGCAATTTATAATATTAAACAGAGTGCATTGCTTATAAAGTTTACTTTATGAGGATGACATCATCGAGGTTGGTGGTGTACTGTTTGCTAATATGTTCGCATTTAAGATGCCACGACTTGTCTGTAGTACCCTGGACAGCTACCTTTATTGTGTTATGACCGTTCTTGCGATTAATCGCATCTATGGCAGCGGCCAAGCGTGACTGCTTCTCACGGTCAATGGTGTCGAACAAGTTGGTCTGGATGGCTGAGTCAGGAACTATGTTCCAGACAATGACACCGGCTTTCTTGTACTGATAACCGCCCTCCTTGCTGAAATCCATGCGAAGTGCCTGGACTGCGGTACTTACAAGTTCCTGAAGGTCATTTGTAGGTACTTGCAGGTGAATGGTACGGTTGATGCAGTGTTGTGGAAGATCAAGACGGAAACGGCTGGTATAGGCGAAGACAGTTATCTCTGTACAGCAGCTGTGCTGCATACGGAGCTTACGGACACATTCGGAAGAAAAGTTGGCGACTGCTTCCTCTAAGCTGGAGAGTTCTGACAGACCAGAGTCAGGGAAACTGCGGCTGGTACAGATACTTTTCTTCTGAGGCAGTTCCTCGACATCGATACAAGATTCACCACGAAGCTCCTTCCAAGTGCGGACACCAGTTATTGTAAGTAATTTTCGCACAAAACTCTCGCTTTTCTGAGTGAAATCTAAGGCGGTATTTATACCATAATAGCGCAGCTTATCCAAGCTCCGATGGCCGATACCCCAGACTTCGCCAATTTCGAACCTTTGTAAAGCTTTGATTCGTTTATCTTCCGTATCAATGATACAAACACCTCCATAACCCTTGTACTTTTTCCCGTATCTGCTTGCCACCTTCGCCAGAGTCTTTGTCGGTGCAATGCCCATTGTAACCGGGATGCCTGTACCCTTTCCGATGGTCTTTACAATCTTCCGACCGTAGGAAACCAGTTTCTCCCTTCTCCGAAGCCTGAGAGATCCAGGAACGCTTCATCAATCGAGTACTGTGTCAGTTCCGGCGTAAACTCGGACAGCAGCATCATAACCCGGCGGCTCATATCACCATACAGATTGTAGTTGGAACTGAAGACAGCCACATTGTTTGCCTCCAAGACTTCACGGATCTGATAGAGAGGTGTCCCCATCTTGATGCCCATTGCCTTGACTTCGTTGCTTCTGGCCACGACACAGCCGTCATTGTTCGAGAGAACAACGACAGGTTTGTCACGAAGCAGCGGATTGAACACGCGCTCGCATGAGCAGTAGAAGTTATTGCAATCAACAAGGGCTATCATCTGCCTTTTCTAAGCTGTCTTTTTATGTTGTAGGTAAGAACTCCCCATATCAGGAAGTTGTTCTCCTCTGTAATCCTAATCGGAGTGTATTCCTCGTTGGCCGGAACGAGCCAGATACATTTTTCATTATCGTCAAAGCGCACTGTCTTCAGCGTGAATTCTCCATCGATGAAAGCCACAACGATGTCACCGTCCTGAGGTTCCAGGGCCTTGTCTATGACCAGCAGGTCGCCGTCATCGATACCGCAGTCCTTCATGGAATCTCCGGAAGCACGGGCATAGAAGGTAGTAGCCGGATGGCGTATGAGTTCCCGGTTTAGGTCTATGCTATCAGTCATGTAGTCTTGAGCAGGTGAAGGAAATCCAGCTCTCACACCCTGGTCTGCAAACGGTAATGACAGTTCGCTGCTCAGGTCAGCAGAATACATGGTAAGTTTTATACTCATCCAAGTAGTCCTTTCTCCAGCATTTCCTTACGAAGAAGTTCTTTCTCAACCTCAGTCATATCAGCCAGTTTTAATCTGTGGGGATTCTGTCTCTGATAAGCCTTAACATCTTCAATTACATTCTGGAAGTCATACAGAAACTCGCGAGAAGCGCCATGCCTTCTGTAGATTTCAATGGCTGCCTCCAGGACTTCTACCGTACAGGTATCGTCACCTTGAAATACAGTTGCCGGTATTTGATTTACGACGCATTTTCGTAATAAAGCAAGTTGATCTTTCATATTTTGATTATGTTACAAATTCAGAAAATAACATAGAATAATTTAGTTGTGTAATTTTATCCTAATCATACACCCTCTACAGATAGTTGTGATACAGATAAATGGATAGTTGTGTAAAACCGTCCATATTAAATATTTTTCAATTTACTTATTGAAGCGACAAACTCTTTGGCAGGTTTGAAAGCTGGTATATCATGTTCCGGTACAATTACTGTAGTGTTTCTGGAAATATTGCGAGCGGTTTTCTCTGCCCTATGCTTCAGGATAAAGCTGCCGAAGCCTCTTAGAAAGACAGGTTCCTGATTTGCCAATGAAGATTTTACTTCAGACATGAATGACTCTACTACTGTTAATGCTGTTGCGTAATCAATACCAGTAGAATAAGATATTTGTTTAACCAATTCAGATTTTGTCATATAGCTATTTATAAAGGTTTATAATAAATGCATTAAAATGGGCACAAAGATAATAATTAGGAAGCATCAGATTTCAATAATGACAATTTTAAAGAGCCATCACACAACAAATCATAGTATAAGTAAAGCAACGGTTTTAAATAAGACCGGATAGCCGGAACCTGCAAATATATTTTCTTATTTACCATAACACACGAAAGCTTTTCATAACCGTTAGGGATATGCTTATTAAGTTGTGAGATAAAATTAATAATCTTTTGAGGAGTAGGCCAGTTCAAGAACTGAATGGTCACATTCATATCATCATAACAAACAGATAATTTATAAGAAAGATCTTGTGAGGTAACGAAAGAAGAAATAAGAAGCAGAGCCTCTAAATAATTGCTACCAGCCATTACTATTATATCTCTTTCACAAGAAATTTTGGACAAAACATAATCAATCAGTAAAGTTGAAGATGAAGCAAGTAAATATCCTGTTGAGTCTGGATCACCGGATTTATCCAGACCAAAGAAAAAGACAGGATTCCAGCAGATATATACAGAACCAGACTTATCTGTGCGTATTGAAGCCAGGCACTGATTATCGTCAAACAAAAGTCTTGTAGTTCCCTTAACAGGATCAAATTGAAAAAGGTTGCGATAGGCATCCAGCCCTGATTTATCCTGATGTATAGATTTGAGCAAATAGCCATGCAGTCCAGATACATGCTTTAGTTTCACATTTGTTTCTTTTGCCGAAACATCAAACAAATAATCTATTATTTGTTGTCTGCTGCAATGAACAGGCAGGGAAAACTCTTCGCAATCTTCTAATTCTTCTAAATTAACCTTCAGTAATTCAGCCAGCATAATAACCGAAATATCCGTAAAACCGTATAATTCCATACAGCAAATTACGTTATTTTCATTACAGTAAATGACATAACCCCTATTGTTGATTCTATAAAGGCGAAAAAAATCACCATACTCTACTGGAGTATATTCTTTGAAAAGCGACTGGAAATTCATATTTGATATTTTTAAAGTGACAAATCATTATTTTTATGTTTCTTTTTCCGTTTCAAAGGCGGAAGATCATCTTCTCTATTTTTCCTGCTACCGCCGGTAATATCAATATCCGGTATAAAAGGAAGAGCAGAATGTGACATATACTCATTATCGCGTTCTAAAGACTCTCGCCACTCCCCTACTCTGTGAATCGTGTTGTCATGCAACAACGGTTCACTGGAGAAATGACTCTGAATATTAGCATAGGTAAATTTGCGAGATATATCGGAAGCCTTAAATTCAAATGGAATATCTGTATCCATGACGGAATAAGTAAGTCCATATATGCCTTTACTATTCACATGTTCCTTTATACCGATACCAGATTCTTTCAATAAACGCTTAAATTCATCATAAGAATCTGATTTATCCAATATCAGATTCAGTTTATTGAACAGGTAATGTTTCTGTTCATCGTATGACATTGACTTTGCATCAAAGTTCATATATCCATATCTGAATTTCTGAGGAAAGGATGTATCCTTAATATAAAATGAATCTTCAGACAGGCCATAAACATAATAGGACTTGTCTTTCTTACTTGTAAGACGCATATACACTCCCTCCTTCTGCAAATTGGCCCTGAACTCCTGAAAGGTGGTACTTGAAGCAAAAGCTTTATCAAGTCTGGATAAAAGATCATCCTTATATAAAGATTTCAGGAAGCCACCTTTTTTAAGGATAGAAAGAATTGAATCATATTCATGATTGCCAAGAACTGACATCCATTCTTCATTGCTCAGCTTTGATTTTTGTAATCTGTCACCAAGCAGTTCAGCTGCACCTGAAGAAGATAAAATATGCATCACCCTTTCTTTAACAGCATAATTTCTGAGTGCTTTTTTCAAAGCATTATCAAAATAGTAGCGCTGTCCGGATATTGAGGATAATCGTTCTTTAGTTCTTTCATTTTCTTTAAGGCTGACAAGATTATATTTCTTTTCAAGTTCCCGTGCTAACTTTTCAGAGCGTTTGTAATCCAAAGAATTTGATACGGATTTACCTTCTGAATCTATGCGACTGTGTAATATATGGACATGAGAGTGTTCCTTGTCTTTATTTAAAATGATGGAGTAACAACAGTTCCCATAACCCATCTTCTCCATATATTCTTTAGAGAGATTAATCCAATTAGCCTCAGACAATCTTTCACCTGGAGAAAGATTCAAGGTGATTTCAGAATAAGGTAATTTCACCCTGTCATTAAGCGAAGAGAAAAGAAACATATAATCAGAAAAAGAAGATAAAGAATCACCCGTAGAGTTGAATAATTCTTTTGCTTCACCAGAAGAAATCTTCTCCAACTGATAATCTATTTTTCTGCTTAATGTTGAAATGGATGAAAAAGCCGGTTCAATTTTAGCAATCATTTCAAACAAGTTTTTTGGTTATTTCAGATACCATATTTAAAAAATCATGCAGTTCCTGAAGATAAAGTTTTATATTATCTTCATGAGGAATCATATTAATTTGTTTAGCAATCTGATTGATATTGTTCCCTATTCTCTTTAATTCTATAACGGTCTGAATATCGGTTTTGGTAACAGCAGAACCTTTAAATGCCATATTTCGCAAATAAGAAGATATACTCATATCATGTTCATTAGCCAAAGAAACAAGCATCTCTTTTTCCTTTTCTGTCAATCTCAATATAAAAGATTCGGTACGTTTTTCGTTCATAATACTAACAATAAATGTGTGAGTAAACCGAGCTGAATACATCAACTCGGTTGATGCAAGGCGTTTTTGTATATACAAAAACATACCTTGCGTGTACTAAAGTAATCAAGATAATTATGATAAGCAATAACCCCCGGGGATTTTATTGATTTAATTAATCTGGATTAAAAAATCAAGGACATAATAAGTAATTCTGCAACAAATGTAAATATATAACAGAATAACATATGTTACATATATACAATATTACATACGTTTATTAGTTACATCATTACTTTGTATCATTAGTAACAATGTTACATTATAACATTGTTACATTATTTCTTTATTACTTACTTACTTTATAACATATTTTCTTATGTTGTTAATATCATAATATAGTTTATATGTTATTTATTAATATCTTACGTTAGTAATAAATATCTTACTTTTTCAAGTAATAAATAATGTGATTTCTTGCATAAGTAATTTATAAAGTATATATTTGCAAAAGAACATAATTTAATAGCATATGGGAAAAAAATTACCTGGTATTACTTTAGCTTTTGAGAACCCCAAAGGTGGGGTAGGAAAGTCAACCCTTACTGCGTTATTTGCCGGTTACGTACACTCAATGGGCGAGGATGGCATTAATATTGGGGTTGTAGATATAGACGACATGCAGAATACAATGGGAAGGCTACGTCAGTCAGAAAGTGATGAAAGCAATAACCTGAAGGAAGAATATGAAGTGATGAATATATCTTCTTCAGAGTTTATCAATCAGCTTGATATGCTGAAGGAAAGTTTTGATGTCATATTAGTAGATTTCCCGGGTAATCTTAAGCAAAACGGAGTAGTAGAGGCTTTGCATTTCATAGACATCGTAATTATGCCTTTTGAACCAAACAATACGGATTTAAGCGCAACACTATATTTCTACGATAATGTGTATAAAAATATAATAAAGGCAAGAAAAGAAAATGGCTTAAAGACAACTGTAAGAGGTGTAATGAATAGGGTAATGACGAATGTCATTGAGTTCAAAGAGTTAGTCAGTAAAAAGGAAAACCTTCCTTTCCAGCTCATGGAAAGCTTTATAAAAGATTCAAGAGTAGATTATCAGAGGAACTTGTCAACGTTGAGCAGTAATTACCATCATCCGTGTGACCAGTTTTGTGAGGAAGTTATAGAATTAATCAGCAAACATATAGAGGAGGAGTAACATGGGAAATAAAACAACTTCAATCGGCATGAGCAAGCTCTTGGCTAATGCATCCAAGATGGAAAAGGAAATAAAGGAAACAGAAAACGTGGCTCCTACAATAACTGTGGAAGCAGAGCAGACAAAACAGAATGGCGAAGAGCAACCACAGGAAGTAAAAGAAGTTATCAAACCTGAAGAAAACGTACTTTCGGAAAAAAAGAACAAGGACGAACAAGAGGATAAGGAAAAGAACAAGTCTTGCAATCGAAAGGAAGAGTACAGTTTATTATTCCAGGAAAGGAAAATAAAAGAAGTGGAGATGATCCGCATATCAAAAGAAACACATGCTAAACTGAAGAGACTTGCCAATGTATCTGATGTAAGTATGCACGTATTGGCAACTAATATTCTGGAAATAGCATTTGAAAAATACAATAAAGAAATTCAAGCGGCAGTTAAGAAATATATGAGTTTATAGTATTTTGAATCTGTTACAGAATCAAAAGCCAGGTAATGGGTAAAGCAGGAGTATAAGAATCCTGTTTTACCCGTTTTTTTTAAACTTAAACATAACCGCACATGTCATAGATGAACATATGAGGTAGCATAAACTGATGATTATATAACCCGGACGCTTTTGCACAACTATTAGTGAAATCTGGGGTAAGTGGGACACTTTTACACAACTGCGGGAAAGTGCCCTAATTTTTATATCGCCAAAGCAGAATAGTTAATATATGTAAATAATTCAGCATTTAACCCGATAATATTTTTCCGAAAGTATGTTTACACAAGTCGAAGCATTTCTTTATTTAGGTTTTTAGGGTATTATGAATATGTGGGACACTTCTACACAACTGGCAAAAACAAAAAAACTGTAGATACCGCTTGTGAAAAGGCTTTTTGAAAATAAACGCAAAACTAAGATTGGGACACTTTTACACAACTGGAAGAAGCAACTGGGACACTTTTACACAACTGGAAGAAGCAACTGGGACACTTTTACACAACTGGAAGAAGCAACTGGGACACTTTTACACAACTGGAAGAAGCAATCGGGACACTTTTACACAACTGGAAGAAGCAATCGGGAGACTTTTACACAACTGGAAAGGCATAAAACCATCCATTTAGGACGGTTTTACACAACTAATGAAAAGACTTCAAATAAAAGGGAGATAAAAACATAATGTTAATTTTTGTAACAGCTCACTTTGTGGCATAATTTTTATTGTAAGTATAAAAAAAGAGAAACTGGGACACTTTTACACATCTGGACAAACGATTTATTTCATTATTAGCTATTTAGTGTATAAATAATACACTAAATGAATAGAAAATCGCTATATTTGCAAACAAAGAAACGGTTAAATTATGGTTGAAACAGAACAATACAAAGAACTCAGCAGGGTACCACGAACATTAAGCGAACCCAATAATGGTGCTAGTCTTGATTTATTAATTGAATCAGGAGGAACAATCATGCATGATATCATAATTTTTGCCGCTAACACGCAAATGAAGGATCTGTTCGGTGACATGTGGTTTTCGATTGAAGACTTCTGTACGGTTATGGGGTATGACAGGACAAAACTCCAGCGCAAGTTGACCGAAGAACAGAAAGCAAAAACATTTGGCCAGTTAACGCCTGTTTATAAGACTGAATATGAGGGTGAGCAGATAGAACATCCTATAGAAACATTTTTTGAGTCTGCCTTATTCAGTTTAGGTAAGAATACACTCAGTGTTGGCTATACTGTAAATGGAGTATCAAAATACAAATTTATCCCTATTTTAGAAAGCTTCGACATCAAAGACAATTTTGGAACAAAGAAAAGGACGAAGCGATTGTATAAGGTGAATCTGAGTAAAGATTTGAAGAATATGATGTTCACCGGATATAATCTGATAGACCTTAAAGACTATAGATGTCTGCCAAACAAAAGGGCATACCGGAAATTCTATCTGAATTTGTCCAAAATGATTTTACTTATAAAACATAAGATACAACAAGGTCAGGAACCAGAGTTTACATTGACTGTGGATGAATTGGCCAAGCACTTCGATATAAACATAGCAAATAACCATGACCGCAAGAAAAAAGTGATTGCAACATTAAATGCAATAAACAAGAATCTGACACAAACAAAATTCGAATACGAGTTTGTGAAAAAAGAAAATGAGAAGTGGGCATATAGCGTAAAATTCAGATTTTCAGAAGAAACCCTCAAATATTTTGATGAAAAGGCAAAAGCAATAATTACCGCAAAATATTATGAAGGCCTCAAAGATGCCTTCTTAAGAAAAAAGGGAGTACAAGTATATGAAACCTATAAATATAAAGATTGTTTCATATTTGGTAGCGGAAGTTTTAATGAGGAGTTTACAGAATGGGCATACAGCGATGATGATTTAGAATTAAAAAACGAGATTTATAGAAATACATATATCCACGTTATGAAGATGCCACCAAAGGAAAATTATACTATAAATATGGCTGATATTAGGCAATTATAGGAGATAAATGAATAACTTTTTATAATTTTGCAACGGATTTCCATGTCATATGGGAATCCGTTTTTTACATACGTACAGCTGCCAAACGGAAGAGTGGTGTCAGAAGTTAAACTATAAAGCAGCTGCGAACCCGTACCGAATAATACGGCGCGGGGAAGCAGTGCTTTATAAGGGCGACACCACTCCCTCGTTTGGCACGGCGGAACCGTGCCATTATATATATTTATGGCACCTAGACAAATAACTAAACTCATTGAAGAAACCATCGAGAAGATGGAACTTCAAGAACACATCAGCTTTACGCCGGAAGAAAAAATCTATTTTGAAGAGAATTTCGAACCTTTTCATTTGAAAAAAGGACATTATCTGATTACCAAAGATGAATTGGTTGAGCATTTCTACTATTTGGAAGAAGGAATCCTGAACATCTGCTTTCCTGACGCTAAGGGTGGCTTTGTTAATGCACGATTTATGGATGACAGGGCATTCATAAATCCTTTTTTCCTGCATAATCCGGAACACAAAGCCTGTTACAGTATCAAAGCCAATACAAACTGTAAGGTATGGCGAATGAAAAAGCACAAGGCTTATGAGATGTTCGGAGAATCTTTCAATTTCTGTAAGCTGGCTATTTTTCACCTTGAAAAATCTCTTATGCACAGAATAGAAAGAGAAGAAGGAATACACTGTATGACTGCCGATCAAAGGTATGAAAAGGTATTAAATAAAGAAAAATGGCTTTTTAAACATGTTCCGTTAAAGGAAATAGCAAGGTACATCGGAATAACACCACAGGCTCTCAGTAAAGCCAGAAAAAAGATCTTCAGATAGCTTACAAAAGGACAGGATACTTTTACACAACTAGTATCCTGTCTTTTTTTTGTGCTTGCCATTATATGTTTTACATCATAACAAAAAATGAAACTAGATTAATAAAACAGCATGTCGCTGAAATTAAAATGTCTTTTTATTTGCGGTTTTGCATATTATCTATATGTTTGAACAGAATCAATTGAATTTCCTGACAGAATGAGCAGGATTTGATACAATTACTAGATTAGGATATGATAAAACATAAAAATAATAAACTGGATAATATTAACTTTAAAAATAGAAAGCACTATGTACAGCAACATGAAAATCGTAATACTGATTCTCCTCCTGTTTACTGGAGGCAGTGTGATTAAAGCACAGAGACACTACAAGAGGATTTCAGCTTTAGAAGGTAGTTATGGTACCAATATATTCGGGAAAGCTGATAACATGGCAAATATATCATTCTCAAAATACATTGACAGAACATCCTACTGGAAAGCCGGATTGAATTATTTTGAAAAGAGTTTCGATTATTCAGTCAATACTGAAGCAACCCAGCCTTTAGGCATAATGCCGGTAATGCAGAACCAACAAAGGGAAGAAACAGCCCGGAACTGGTTTGTAAACGGCAGTTATAACCGAACAATAGCCAGTAACCTTAAATCAATCTACTGGAATATAGGTATAGGATGTTTTCTGGGCACAGAATACACCAGACATCCATCAAAAGAGTATCAATTTATCGTAGGTCCGGAAATAGGGACTGAAATAGAACTTTTCATATTGCCAAAGCTCGCATTCACCGTCGGAATAAAAGAAATGTGGAGTCCGTTGTCTGTAAAGAACTGGAACACCGTATGGAATGCGGGATTGAAGATTCTCCTTTATAAATAAAAATCATGTTACTTATTGTCTTATTGCAAGCCAGTACAGATGTATCCGGCCTGATATCGTTGTACCGTGAAATAGGTGCAATGCTGGTTGGTATTGGCTTTATTTGTGCAGGATTATCTGTACTTAAAAAGCTGATAACCAATCATGAAAAAACAAAGGAAGCTATTATTACCTACGTAGTAGCGTTGGTTGTCTGGCTATTAATATGGTCGTTGATATGAGCATAGCAGATGTTATTATACTTATTGTCATCTCTCTTGGTATCTATCATTTTCTGACTAAAAGAAAAGTCTCGAAAGACGGGCGAAATAATGAAAAGAAACAAGTACCTGGAGTAGAGAAAGACAAAAGGGAAAATATACAGGAAAAAGCGCCGGTCATCAGGGTAATCTTTCAAGTTGAGAACACCGAGGAAGATGACCTTGCCAAGGAGATAGCGGACATGTTCTTAGATGGGAGAACTTACTATTACAGTGGGAAAAAGCCGGAAGAAACAAAAGAAAAAACGGAAGACACTGAAATGGAAAAGTTCGTAAGGTTTGAAGATGTACAATGGAATTTAATTAAAACAATACAAGTATAAACTTTAAAATTGAAGAATTATGGAAGTACTAAAGCAATTAAGAAAGAGATTTGAGAATGTAAACAACAGTGTAAGCAGGTGGGCAGTAGGTCTTATGTTTCTGTTCATGGTGGCAGCTCCGATTGAATTAGAAGCACAGAGCGGCCTTAAGATAAGTAGTCTTTCGGAAGTAACAGACACAGCTAAGGAAGGTGCTGACACAATCCTTGATGTCGCAAAATACATTCTCGCAGCCGTTTTGGGTATCGCACTGGTGTTCGTGATTTATTCTCTTGCTACAAATAATCCACATGCCAAAGAATACCTGTTAGGATGGATCATTGCAGTTGTAGTGATTATGGTTGCCTTCCTGATTATCTAAAAACGAAGAGCCATGAGAACCATGAGGAAAATAAACAAGCCTATCAAGTTTTTCGGCTTGTCATCCGGGCAATTCGGAATATTCATGCTTATAGTAGCCATTACGATTATCGTCTGCATATTCAAGCAGCTGCATCCGCTGGTCATAACGCTTCTACTCAGCGGAATAGTATTTCTGTCAGGGCTACTGTTCAATACCTTGAAAAAGGAACATAAGGCTGGAAATCCGGATTTTCTCACAGGTTTGAGTGTACGGAGCGCAACACCAAGAAAAATAGTAGATAAAAAAAAGATTTTCAATTTCATTCTAAACTGAACAGCCAATGGTCACACTTATCATCCTAACAGCCGTTGTCATTTGTTTGTTGGCTCTTCTCATTGCAATATTGTATATGCGCAATGAAGAAGTGCAAGTAACAGACAAGGCCACAGATCTGGCAGACATATTGCCTATACAGACCATCACCCAGGATGCAATCATCAATGGGAACGGTGACATCACAGTAGGGTACAGAATGCTTCTTCCTGAAGTGTTCACACTTTCGGAAAAAGAAGCAGAATATATCCATGAGAGACTTGAAGCTCTCTTGAAGATGCTTCCGGCCGGAACTGTCATACATCAGCAGATTTTTTATTATACCGGAGAGTATAACAATCAGGAATATTCAAACAATGCTCTGATAGCAGAGAACAACCGGCATTTTGACGGCAAGGAGATTCTGAACAGTTATACTAATCTGTATCTTACATTTACCAATGGGAAAAAGAACGGCAAGATAAGAAAAAGTGCGACCAACACATCACTGTTAAGAAGATTACATTACCCGTTTAAGCAGCCATATAGGGATTATGAGAGACGAATGACAGAGATGGAAGCATCGCTTCTTAATTTTGAGAATGGTCTAGCATCTATCCAGCAATTCGAAATCAGGAAGATGAACAGCAAAGAGTTGAACAATGCTGTTTATGATTACATCAATCTATCTTATGATACACCTGTAGAAGATGCAACGGAAAAGGTTGTGAATCCGATGGCCATCACACAGAACGGTGAAATGAAAATCGGCCAGCAGTATGTATCGATGTTATCACTGACAATCGAGGGGGAGCATCTGCATGAACTCTCCGTTCCTCACACCGGTAAAGCACGTTCATACGGTGGAAACATTGAAATACCGGACAGTATCAAGAGCAAGTGCTCGATGTTATACCCCGTAGGTCTCGGATTGCCTTTTAATCATATCGTCAATGTGGTCATCGAGATTACAGATCCTGATGCGACAGTAACAGCAATAGGAGCAGAGAAGGATGCCTTGAACTACATCACCAACTTTTATCCCCCTGCAGCAGAGAAGCAGAAGGAGCAAAGATTGTTCTGTGAAGAGATTACGAAATTTGACTATCAGACCGCTTACACTTCGTTCAATGTCATTCTTAATGATACGGACAAGACTTCACTGATGCGTAAGATAGCCCTTGTACAGCAAGGATTCTCCTTCATGAACCAAAGCAGCTGTTATGTTGAAAACGCAGAGTTGTGTAATCTGTTCTTTACGAACATACCCGGTAACGCCAGGGCAAATTACAGAGGTTTCATCAATACAACCAAACAGGCAATCTGCTATCTGCAAAAAGAAGGTATGTATGTTTCAGATACGAAAGGGCACATATACAATGACCGTTTCGGAACACCGGTCAAGATAAATCTTTGGGATTATCCGACGTTGAATAACAAGAACAGGATAGTTATCGGCCCGTCCGGTTCCGGTAAATCTTTCTGGCTGAACAATTACATCCTGCAAAGCTATGAGCTGGGTAGAGACATCATGATCATCGACATCGGTGGTTCATACCGTTCTATGATAGCATTGAATGGAGGGAAATATTTTGATTCTACAGAACAGAAGAAATTTGCGTTCAACCCCTTCTTGTGTGACCGTGACAAGAACGGCAAATACCTGTACATCGACACCACGGATGCCGAGTCTGCCGATGACCAGATAAAGACTATCGTAGCCATAATAAGCTATATCTGGAAGGCCAGGGAACAGATGATGCCGGCTGAGACGGCGATTCTTAGGAAATCCATCATCGGCTTTTATGACTATGTAAACAATTCTTCAGTAGGCCAGAATAATGAAAGAATCTTTCCTGATATGAAAGCATATAGAAAATATCTTCAGGAAGTATTCAAAAAAAGAATGAGTGATTTTGAAAAGCAGAAATTCGAGATTGAAGAGCTTATTCTTCTGCTGGAACCATATACAGACGGTGAACTCAGTTTCCTGCTCAACGCAAAGGAAAACGTGGATATTGTCCATGACAAGCTCATCGCATTTGACATGGAAGATGCGTCAAAGAAGGAATACTTTCCGCTAGTGGCCATCATTACCCTTCAGATGATTGTCGATAAGATTAAGAAACGACAGGGTATGATGAAGGAACTGATTATCGATGAAGCCCTGGATTTCCTTCAGGATGAAAAGTTCGGAGACTTCATAGCCTATCTGTACCGTACATTCAGAAAGAAAGAGGGAAGCATCACTCTGGCAGCACAGAATATCCTTTTCCTGAAGAACATGCCTTCAGGAATAAAGGATTCAATTATCATCAACTGTGCTACAAAGATAATCCTGGATCACTCGGAGCACCGCCAGAACCTGCCGGAAATCCAGTCTGTCTTGTCCATCAATGACGAAGAAATCTATATGATAGAGTCATTGCAAAGGACAGACCGCTGGAGGGAGTTCTTCATCAAGATGTCCAATGATGCATTCATATTCAGAAATGAGGTCTCAGATTTTGCAGCGGTAGCATTTGACTCAAAACAATCAACCGTAGTCAGGATTAAGCAATTATTCAAAGAAACAGGCTCGACCTATACGGCCATAAACTTATATCTGGAAGAAAGGAGAAAGCAATATGGATGATGCAACAGCAGGATTAACGGAGTTGTTAAACTACAGCACTGACATGAACACGAGCATGAACAGTGTAGCACCCAGTATAGCAGCAGCATTATTAGGCATAGCCCTCATCTTTGTGGTTTGGGCTTTGGCCACAAAAAAGCAAAATGCACGTACATACCTGATAGCTTGGGTAGTATGCGTAATATTTACTATCACATTTATCATTTAAGCTTATGAAGAAATTATTTGGAATAATCATAATCACGACAGCCATGCTGTTTATAGGTGCAGGGAAGGCAGATGCCCAGTGGGTTGTGCATGACCCGGGACATACCTTCCTTAATTCAACAGAGTGGTACACCAACGTAAAGAAATGGATAGAGCAGATAAAGGAGATGGAAGCAGCCCAGAAATTAAGGGAAGGTTTACAGAACATAGACAGAATGAAGGAACTGAAATCTCTGAAAGAGCTTGCTGATCTGTTGGATGACGTTGCCTGTCTGAGTCAGGACTACAGCTTTTATATGAATGTAGGTTCCAACTACCACTGTTTGAAGTTTCTTAATTTTCAAAGAGTAACAGTCAATCTCAGCGTCAGCACCGACCTTCTGATGAAGGTAGCAACGGTAACAAGTTATTTCTCGATGAACTCAGAAGGAAGAATCTCCTTTATCGAACAGGTAAAGGAGTCTGTTGAAAAGGCTGCAGATGAAATGAGAGAGTTTAACGAAACAGTCAGAAGTACAGTCATTTATAAATCGATGAAAGGACACAATCGGAAGACCTATTATCAAGGTCGCCTTTCAGCCTATACAAGATATACCAACTAAGCCTATGAACCAGGACAATTTTTTGTGGGGACTCCAAATAACAGACGGCCTCACTATGGAATTAGTTTCAAAGATGACAGTTATAGCATTTGGAGTTGCAGTCATCTGTTTTATATGCAATCTGGCTTATAATTATCTGTATCACGGAGCCAGTCAGTTGTTGACATCAAATGAAGACAAGTTTCCGGACATGATGGAAATCGGCCGCTGTCTGGTACTGTTTTTCTGTCTGACAATGTATAAGCCAATCGCACAGACCATTGTAGGAACAATGGAAGTCATAAACGAAGCTACATCGCTATCTTCAGAAAGAGCCAATGAATTTGCCCAATTTATGGCCAAGGCAAGCAACGAGCAGGGTGAAATGATAGCAGAATATGAGACCAATTCACTTGAAGCGGAAGTGGCAGCTGGAGAGGACACAACAGGAGCCATGCAGCATGAGCTTGATAAAAAAGCGGAAGAGGATGAGACAACAGGATTAAGAGCCAGTATAGAGAAACTTGTCAATATCCTTAATCCGGCAAACCTTGTAGCACTTGTATTACACGCTGCGGCAGCCTTGGTTGTAGGTATCATACAAATCATCATCCTGGGTTTAGGTGTAGTTATTGTAAAGATACTGGTTATACTCGGCCCGTTTGCCTTCGCGTTCAGTATGCTTCCGGTATTTCAGAAACAGCTATCCATCTGGTTCGGTACTCTCTGTTCATCCTGTATGGTGTTCACTGTGATAAACATACTCAATCAGATTATGTGGCAGACATTAAAAGCACTATGCGAATCACCGGCCGACATGGTTGATATGGCAACACAACAGTTGCAATATCTGGGCATGGATCTGGCTCTAATCGGCGCATATTGCAGCTGTTTCTGGCTGTCGTCAAAGATTGTCGGACACAGTGATGCCGGCAAGGTTATCTCAAAGGTTATGTCGATAGCAACGACAGCAGCCACCATAGCCCTGCTTGGTGGAGCTGGAGCAGCAGCCAAAGCAACAAATGTAGGAGCTGCGGCATCAATTGGAGAAAGTATAATCGATGATAAAAAATAGCAGATATGGACTTGATGAAATTTAAAGGTGTAGACAATGCCGTAAAGATGACTATAAGACTTTCGATAGGCTACTGTGTCGTACTTACGATAGCTTTTATGACATGCATCATCTATCAGACGATGAAGCTGGAAAAAGCTTACAGACAGGCATTGGTCATAGACAAGAATGGGGAAGTATATGAGGCAAGTGGTATGCCGGCATCAAATATGAGAAGGTTCGAATACATCAATCATGTCAAGACCTTTGTCGGAAAATGGTATGCCTTTGACGAAAATACCTATGAGAAAAATATCACAAGTGCCCTGAATCTCATTGGGAACAAGGGGAAAGAGCTGTTGAACGAATACAATGATGTGAATATGCTCAATTCACTGGTTCAGAAGAACATCAGATACGGAGTATCAATTGACGAAATAGTCATTGATATGGGAACTATCCCTGTAACAGGGAAAATACTTTTCACACAGACGGGATATAGGGCCAGAGGAAAGATTTCAAGAAAGGTAGAAGCAGAGTTCTCCATCTACGATGTATCAAGAAGTGAGGAAAATGCACACGGAGCCAAGATAGAGGACTGGATCGTGCATTATTCGGCACCAATTGAAGACAACCAGGAAGAATATAATAATACCCAACCAGAAAAATCTGACGAACATGAAAACTAATAATTTTTTAAAAGACAAGAACAAGCTTCTGATGATTATACCCATCGTATTAGGTGGTCTATTTCTCTACGTGTTTTTTGTTCACGACACATCATCAAAGGAAGTTGCGGAAAATGAAAAAGAAAGGCAAAGTGTATTGCTGGAGCCGGATTCGGAAGCAAAGGACAAAGCCCTCAATAAGATTGAAGCCTATAAACAGGATGAAAGAGAAGAGAAGGAGAAACAAAGAATCATGGATGAATCACAGGTAAGAGGTTC